>Ga0207646_10000431_pt1 | contig 55919 bp, 51 predicted proteins | sample KBSK5502metaG_FD_184343 | JGI IMG/M metagenome (GOLD analysis project Ga0207646, IMG submission 184343) | Corn, switchgrass and miscanthus rhizosphere microbial communities from Kellogg Biological Station, Michigan, USA - KBS K5-50-2 metaG... | ecosystem: Host-associated > Plants > Roots >...
CCATCGGCAGCTCCCTCGACGGCCATGGCAATCCGTCCGACGAGGGAGCTGCCGATGGCGTGCCGGGGATCGATCCGGGACAGGATGAGAAGTTTTACGCCGATCGGGCCCCAACCGGCTCCGGAGATGCCCGAGGCGAAGCCCGCGACCATCCCGATCCCGCCGATGCGTCCGGGATGAACCTGCTCGCGATCGACGTGACCCGCCGCGTACCCCGTGCGCAGCGTTGCGAGGACGATCAAACCGACGATGACGATCACGGCGGCGACAACCCGGGCCGTGACCGCCGATGGCACCGTCGACGCGAGAAGAGCACCGGTGACGCTGCCGAATACACCGCCGATGACGAGCGGCAGAACGATCGACCGTTGGACGTTGCCGACGGCGGCATGACTCGTCGCACCGAGAGGGATGACGATCACCTGGAGAACCAGGGACAGGGGCGCCGCAACTCGTGGCTCAACGCCGAGCAGAAGAAGCCCGGGCACCAGGACACCGCCGAAGACCCCGATGCTCGTGGCAGAGAGGCCCGCCGCGGCGGCCACCAGGGCAGCCGCCGCCAGCACGACACGATCGCTCCCCGGCGCCGTGGCGATCGTGGCAACGACTGCAGCCGCCCCGAGCACCGGCACCCCGATCAGCACTCGATAGACCGCCGGGCTTCGAGCGAATCGGATCGCCAGAGGTCCGGCCTGGCTCACGATGTCGCTCCTCGCCGCGGCCGGACGCCAGCCCGCACTGTCAATTCAATCCAGTCGATCATTCTGTGAGTCACTCCGATCGAAACGGTCGAGCTCGTTGGCATCGACCCGGCATCGCGACAACATGGTTCAATCCGCGGGTTCGGCAACGGCCGCACGCAGCGGCACCGATGGGACGTAATCCACCTTCGTGACCTCGGCCCGGCTCAGGAAGTCGCCGAGCGCTTCGCCGTGGTGCCGTTCGTCGCGGTATCGCTCGAGGAGGGGCCGGAGCAGGGTGGCCAGGTCTGCCTTGTGGACGCGGTCCGCAACGGCTGTGGCCAGGCGGGTTCCGGCGGTGTCCCCGCCGAGCCAGACCTGGTAGCGATCCACCGCGTCGCCGACGAGACCGATCTCCGCAACGTATGGTCGGGCGCAACCGTTCGGGCAGCCCGTCATCCGGACCGTTGGCGTCTCGTCGCCCAGGCCGAGCTCGTCGAAGAGGGCCTGGAGGTCGTCCAGGACGCCCGGTAGGGCGCGTTCGGCTTCGGTCACGGCGAGGCCGCAGGTCGGCAGCGCCGGGCAGGCCATCGCCAGGCGGCGGAGGCCGCGAACGGACTCCGCGGGGGCAATTCCGTGGGCCGCCAGGATGTCGTCGACGATGACTCGCCGGCCGGGCGGGACGTCGAGCAGATAGACGTTCTGGTTGGCGGTGACCCGGAAGGCAATGCCAAGGCGGGCGATCGCCCGCAACGCCGATCGGTAGCCGCCCTCGTCGCCGTCGACGATGCGGCCATTCATGACTCGGAGGCCGAAGAACCAGCAGCCGTCACCCTGCTCATGCCAGCCCAGAAGGTCGTCGAATCGCGTCCAGTCGACCGGCCGGGCAGGCTTCAGGTCGAGTCCGCCGGCCGCCTCGACCTGTGCCCGGAACCAGTCGATGCCGCGGTCGTGGATCAGGTACTTGAGCCGGGCGTGGCGGCGGTTCGTCCGATCGCCGTTGTCGCGCTGGACGGTGACGACCGCGGCCGCGGTCTTGAGCAGGTCATCCGGGCCGACGAAGCCCAGCTCGTCAGCCAGCCGCGGAAAGGTCGCCGGCTTCTTGTGAGTCCGCCCGAGCCCGCCCCCGACGTAGATGTTCCAGCCGCCGACCTTCTCGCCGTCGAAGAAGGGCACGACGCCGAGATCGTTCGTGAACAGGTCGACGCTGTTGTCGCCGGCGACGGTGACGGCGGTCTTGAACTTCCGCGGCAGATAGGTCTTTCCGTAGATGGGTTCGACGTCCTCGGCGACCGAGTCCGACCCGACCCTGGCGACTTCCTCGCCATCGAGCCACAGCTCGGCGTAGGCGTGGGTCTTCGGCAGGAGGTGGTCACTGATCGCCTTGGCAGCTTCCCGGACGACCCGGTACTCGCGACGCTGGTAGGGCGCCGGTGCAGCCATGACGTTGCGGTTGACGTCGCCGCACGCCCCGAGCGTCGACGAGAGATTGTCATTGACCGTCTGAATGACGGTCCTCAGGTCACGCTTGAGGATCCCATGGAGCTGGATGCTCTGACGGGTGGTCAGACGCAGCGTGTCGTTGCCCTGCTCCCCGGCCAGGCGGTCGAGTGCCAGCCACAACTCGGGATGGACGTCGCCGCCCGGCAGCCGGAGCCGGATCATGAAGCTGAACGCGTACTCCTCGCCCGCCTTGCGCCGGTCGTTGCGGAGATCACGATCGTCCTGCTGATAGCTCCCGTGGAACTTCAGGATCTGGTAGCCGGCATCGGTGATGTGGGTGGTCGGCGAGGCGAACTCCTCGACGAGCGGGACCCGCAGGCCGTGGCTCTCCTCCTTGAGGATTTCGACGCCGGACCGCTCGTCGGTCGGCTCGGACATGGCAGGTTCACTCGTTTTCTCGCTTTCCTTGAGGTCGCTGGCGGGCGCGACGACCGGGTGTCGCCTCGGGGGCGGCGACGATTACCGGTCGGATCGCGCCCGCCGAGCGCGGATCGCGCCTCGGGGCCGGCGCGTCGATGGATTCGCTAGACGCTCAGCCAGCGGCGACCGGCACGGGCTTCTCGATCGGCATGCCGACCATGCTGCCCCACTCGGTCCACGATCCGTCGTAGTTGCGGACCCGCTGGTAGCCGAGCAGCTCGTGGAGGACGAACCACGAATGGCTCGATCGCTCCCCGATCCGGCAGTAGGCGATGACGTCCTTGTCGGGGGTCACGCCCTTCGCCTCGTACAGGTTCTCGAGCTCCTCGCGCGGCTTGAACGTGCCGTCCTCGCGGACCGTCTGGGCCCACGGGATGGAGGACGCGCCCGGAATGTGGCCGGCGCGCTGGGCGGTCTCGGTCATCCCCGGGGGCGCGATCACCTCGCCGTTGAACTCGGCCGGCGAGCGAACGTCGACGAGGGCGAAGTCGCTCGCCCCGAGCCGCGGCAGGATGTCGTCGCGGAAGGCCCGCAGGGCGAAGTCGGGCTCGGGCAGCTGGTAGCCGGTCGCCGGGTACGAGGGGACGTCGGTCGACAGCGGGAGGCCGTTGTCGAGCCAGTACTTGCGGCCGCCGTTGAGGATCCGCACGTCGCGCTGACCGAACAGCTTCAGCTGCCAGTACGCCCACGCGGCGAACCAGTTGTTGTTGTCCCCGTAGAGCACGATCGTCGTGTCCGGGCCGATCCCGCTGTCGCTCAGGAGCGCGCTGAAGTCCGCGCGGCTGGCGAGGTCGCGCCGGATCCCGTCGGCAAGCTGGCTGGTCCAGTTCCAGGCGATCGCGCCGGGCAGGTGGCTCTGGTCGTAGGCGGTCGTGTCGACGTCGACCTCGACGAAGCGGACGGTCGGATCATCGAGGTGGGCGCGGGCCCAGTCGGCGTCGACGAGGACGTCGCTGGCGTATCCGGTAACGGTCATCGGAATCCTCCTTGGGGTGGACGCCGGGGCGGGGGATGCCCGGCCGGGAAACGAGGCGAACGAACGAGGTGGCGAGGGTCGCGGGCGACGATCAGCGGGATCGGGCCCGCCCCGGACACGAGCACATCGGGCTATCCCTCCCCTGTCGTCCGGTCGAGCCGGCTGAAGGCGACCAGACGCTCTCGGCAGACGGCGGCTTCGCGCTGGGCCTGCCGGACGATCCACGGATCGACGCGGCTGCTGTCCTCGATCTCGATCGTCGGGCCATACGGGCCGTCGGCGAGGACGATCCCGGAGCTGTTGCGGTAGTCGGCCATCCAGTTCGATTGGAGCGCGACCGCGACGCTTGCGACGACCGACGCCGGAAACAGCCAGTCCAGGTGGATCGCATTCAACCGATCGACGACATCGGCGAGGCGGACCGGGTGGCCGCGTTCGAGCCGGGCGAGCAGGTGGATCACCCGGAGCGTGGTGAATGGATCCGCGGATTCCGCGACGACCGGCGGCGTCAGCGTGGGCTCCGGTAGACCGGCCGGCGCTGGGCGGAGCGGGCCAAGACCTGGCGCGATCGATGGCGTGGGGCTGGTCGCGGGCATCGGCGAACGGGATCTCCGAGCAATTCACTAGGGATTGGGAGCAGCCTAGCGCAAGCCTGCGTTGCTTGACCAGAGCGATGTCGGTTGAGCCGCGATTTCGAGCTCGCCGCCGACTGGAGCTCCGTCCTAGACTCCACGCGATGGAAGAGCAGCGGTCCGGCATCGACGACCGTCGGACGGCGTTCCGCGCCCGGTTCGCGCGCCTCGTCGCGCGCCCCGAGCCGGAGATCGACCTCGCGATCGGCGCGATCCTGATCGCGGGCTTCGGTCGACTGCCAATCGACGAGGATGCGGTCATCCGGGAGCTGGACGCGATCGCGGAACGCGTCCGGATCCGGCTCGACGCCGGCGATTCGACCGTCGCCGTCATCGGGCGCCTCCACGACGTCCTCTACCGCGAGCTCGGCTTTCGCGCGCCAAACGCCGCCGAGTACAGCGACCCGTCCAACAGCCACTTCGACGAGGTCCTCGGGCGCCGGGTCGGCCTGCCGATCAGCCTTGCGATCGTCGAGCTCGAGGTCGCCGCGCGGCTCGGCCTCGAGCTGTTCGGGATCGGGCTGCCCGGCCATTTCATCGTCGGCGGCCCGGACGGTTTGCTGCTCGATCCCGCGAACGCAGGCCGGACGTTGACCCCCGACGATTGCCAAGCGTTGATCCGCCGCGCCGTCGGTGAGGGCGTCCTCCTCCATGCCGGGATGCTCCGGCCGGCCGGTCGCCGCGAGATCCTCGCCCGAGTGCTGCGCAATCTCCGGACCGCGAGGCTCGCCCGACGCGATTGGCCGGCGGCCGTCGACGCGATCGACCTGTTGCTCGTCCTCGAGCCGACCGACCCGGAGCACGGCCGCGACCGCGGACTCCTGCTCGGCCGGATGGGCCGGTTCAGCGAAGCGATCGCCGCCCTCCGCCGCTACCTCGACGAGCGACCGGATGCCCACGACGTCCGGGATGTCCGGCAGGTCATGGGCATCTTCGCGGGGCGCCGGAACTGAGGCTCGGCCGGATCGACCGGATCTTGCCCGTGCGAACGTCAACCCAGACGAGTCCCGGCTCTGCCGGTGGCGCGGGATCCGTCGGCCGGCTCAGCCGGAGTCAGCTCGCCAGGAGCCGGAGCTCGCGAATGCGCGCCGACCGGACGTCGATCCAGGCAATCCCCGGCCGTTCGGGCGGCGTTGAACCTCCCGCTAGCGCGGCGACCCAGCCACTGGAAGACCCTGCGAACCGGGCCCGAATGATCGACGGGTAACGCCGAATGATTTCCCGGTTTGCCGCGGTGTCGACAAGGAGCCAGCATGAGCCGACGGCCTGTCCGAGCCCCGACACCTCGGCAATCTTGCGATCGCTCGAGCGGACGGCGGCGCCGAGATCATCGAGGCGGTTCCAGATGTCGATGAGGGCAATCCGGCCGTGTCGAGAGGTCAACGCAAGGTCGGTCGAGTGGCGCGGGTCGAGCCGATCGCTCGGGGCTTCGAACGTGCCCGTCCATCCGGCGGCGGTCGTCAAACGAAGTACCAGCTTCTGGGCCGCCAGGTGTCCCGCGTCGTGTGGAAGCGGGTCGACAACGTCGCGGCTGAACCCGATCGTCATCGGCCGCTCCAACGAGATCCCGAGCGCGACCCACGTCTCGATCGACGTCCGTGCGCCGCGGCCCGCTTCAAGGGCGCTCACCTCGGCCTGGCTGATGCCGACCTTGTCAGCGAGGGCCGCCTGGGTCAGACGTCGGCGAATCCGCGTACGACGTAGATCTCGACCCAGATTCCCCGCGATTGCATTCGCTTCGCGGGCGCCGATGGCTCGGGCGGCCCGCCTCCTGCAGCTCCCCATATCAGCCGCATTGTTCCAGTCGGCAGTTATCGGGCAGTTACCGGACTCGGCCGAGCGCGGTAAAGCGTGGTTGGGCGTGATCGAGCTTGGCCCAACGACGACGGCCTCGGTATTCGGGACCTTCGGTCAATTGCTGTTGCCGGTGGATCAGTCCCACTGATATCGGCATGGCGAGGCGTTCGCTGGGCAGACCGCCTAGAGAAGCTCCCCGTGCGCTGACCCGGTCGGCTCGCCGTCGCGCGGTCTGGGCTCCTCGCCGGGCGGGAACGTCGGCGGTGCGGCCCGCTGCTCCGCGGATGCCATGTCGCCTGGCTCGACGATGCCGGCGTTCGTGTCGGTCGCCGCCCGATCGGTGTCGCCGAGCGCCGACGGGCCGCCGTCGCCGCCCTCGATGACGCGGAGCGGGCGCGCTGCCTGGCCCTCGATCGCGCCGACGCCGAACGGCACCCACTTTGACGGGTCCTGGAGCCGATGCGCCTCGGTGTTGCCGCGGGTGTGGACGTCCTCGAAGCCCCTCGGCTCGATCCACATCCGCTCGCCCTGGAGCAGGCCCAGGACGCCGGACTGGCCAGGCTCGGAGCGCTGGCTCTGGCAGTACGAGCACGCCGCCTCGTCATGGCGCGCGTAGGTCGGCGGCTCCTCGTAGGTCGTGATGTAGCCCTCGTAATTTCGGAGGACGACCTTGTGATCGGAATAGCTGATCAGGTAATTCGGCATCACCGGGATCTTGCCGCCGCCACCGGGCGCGTCGATCACGTAGGTCGGGATCGCGTAACCCGAAGTGTGGCCGCGGAGGCCCTCCATGATCTCGAGGCCCTTGCCAACCGGCGTCCGGAAATGGCCGGAACCTTCGACCAGGTCGCACTGGTAGAGGTAGTACGGCCGGATCCGGTTCTCGACGAGCTTGTGGACGAGCGATCGCTGGATGTGGACGCAGTCGTTCACGCCGGCGAGGAGCACCGACTGGTTGCCCACCGGAAGGCCGGCCTTCGTCAGCTTGTCGACCGCGCGCGAGACCTCCGGGGTGATCTCGTTGGGGTGGTTGAAGTGGAGGTTGATCCAGAGCGGGTGATACTTCTCGAGGACCTCGCACAGCTCGTCGTCGATCCGCTGCGGCAGGAAGACCGGAACGCGCGAACCGATCCGGATGATCTCGATGTGGGGGATCTCGCGAAGGCCGCGGAGGATCGACTCGAACAGCTTCGGGGCGAGGGTCAGGCCGTCACCGCCGCTGATCAGGACGTCACGGACCTGCGGGGTGCGGCGAAGGTAGTCGAGCTGGGCCTCGTGGTCCTTGCGATTGAAGTTCTGGGTCGGGTCGCCGACGATCCGCGACCGCGTGCAGTATCGGCAGTAGCTCGCGCATTGGGTCGTGACGAGCATCAGGACGCGGTCGGGATAGCGATGGACGAGACCCGGAACGGGCGAGTGGCGGTCCTCGGCGAGCGAGTCCTCCATCATCGCGGTGAATGCCTGCTGCTCCCGGCCGAGCGGGATGACCTGCCGGCGGATCGGGTCGTTCGGGTCGTCGCGGTCGATGAGCGAGATGAAGTACGGCGTGATGTCGACCCGGAACTTGTCCTTCGCCGACAGGCCCTCTCGCTCGTCGTCGGTCAGGTTGAGGATCTGCTCGATCTCCTCGAGGTCATTGACGCGGTGGCTGAGCTGCCAGCGCCAGTCGTTCCACTTCTCGTCCGGGATGTCCTCCCAGATCGGCGCGCGCCGGCTGACCGCCGGGCGACCATCGGACCCGAGCACCTTCGCCGGGTCACGCCGGTTGACGAAGAGCGGCTCGGCGGCGGCTCGCTCGGCTGCCTGGTGGGCGACCGCGGCCTTGATCTCGTGGGCGTCCAACGCGGGGCGGCCTCCTGGTGCGCGAAGAGCGAGCGGCGACAGTGCATAAGGAGTATGCACTCTGCAAGTGGCGGGATGATAGACGACCGGTCGAGCGGCGGTCCACCGGCCCTTCGTACCAGCCCCCGACTACGGATACCCGTCGACCCGGAAGCTCCAGTCGCGCTCGACGAAGCCGACGAGCTCGCCGGTCCGAGCATCGACGAGGACGAGATGGGCGCGGGAGGTTGGGATATTCTCCTCGATCAGGCCGATCTGATAGTCACCGGTAGCCGGGTCGAAGCGAACGAGCCCGCCGTTTCCATTCCTGAGCTCGTGGCTCGCGAGGACCGCGGTCAGACGCGGATCGGTGAGCGCGGTGTCCACGGCCTCGGCCGGATCGAGGAACGGGTCGGGGAGTCCGGCGATCCAGGTCGTTAGATGGACCTCGAGGACGTGACGGTCCTCAGGCGGATGCTCGACGGCGGGGTCGCCTCGGTCGAACGGGAACGATCCGACGAGAGCGGGATTGTTCGTGGACGCTGGCGCCGGGCGCGACCGTCGCAACGTTGCCTGCTGACCCAGGTCGGTTGGCCAGCCGGCAACGGGTTGCGCTCGAGCTCGATCGTGAGCCGCACGCCGTGTCCCTCGACGCTGGCCGTTGTCGACAGGTCCGGCGGGATCGCGGGCAGGGGCACCCGGGTCGGCGGCGCGGGATCCGACGGGGCCGAGGCCACCGGCTGCGACAGGAGCGTGGTTGCGACGTCGGCGGCGCGCTCGACGGCGGGGCGCTGGAAGGGGGTGGGATCGGCTTGGCGATGCACCCGGCAACGAGCACCACGACGATCATGCCGATCGGGGGCCGGGCGTCGGCGGGACGGCGAGGCCTGAGCGGGCGCATCGCGGGAAGGGACGTCCCCGCCCCTCATCGTGTGTCGTGCGGTCGGGCTACTCCCCGATCACCGACCAGATGAAGCCCATCATGATGAAGAAGCCGGTGAACATCCCGATGAGCCCGAGACCGCCGTACGGCGAGTTGGCGCCTTCGTGCGGGACGAGCTGAAGCCCAATGCCGAAGACCACGGCCCAGGCGAGGAAGAGGAAGCCGAAGACGAACTTCGTCGTGGGCCGGGTCATGAGCCGTCCGAGGCCCGACGGACCCTCCGACGACAACGCCGACCGGAGCAGGATCACCAGCATCAGCAGGCTGATCCCGGTCGCGATTCCGAACTCGACGGGCCGCTGGAAGAAGATCGTGAAGAGCTGCACCGGGGCCCTCGCTGTGGCAGGCGGACGTGCCTTCGGATGCTAGCAGATGCCCGGCCGCGTTTCGGCTCCGGTGGTGCTGCATCCGGCACCGCGGCCCGTGGGCGGGGTCAGGTCGGGCGGGTCACGCGGTCGGTACGCCCGGGAATGACACGTGGGCCGCGGCGGCCCGCTCGGTCATGCGTTCGTAATCGCGGATCGAGAACGCCCCGACCCACGGAGCCTCGAGGTTGATCACCGCCACGACGCCCTCCCGCGGACCGACCGGGACCGTGAGCGACGAACGCGACCGGCCACCCGGAAAGGAGCGGTAGTCGGGGTCCATGCTGACATCGGCGCAGAGAGCAGCCAGCCCGGTCCGATAGACCCGGCCGCAGACCGAACCTTCGAGGGGCAGGATCCACTCCCCGACGATCACCTCGCCGGTGTCCTCGCCGGCACCCCAGATCTGGGCCGCCAGCCGCAGCCCGTCCCGGGCGTCGGTGGGAACGAAGATCGCGATGTGCTGGGTCGGCTGCTCCTGACCGATCCGCACTGCGAGATCGCGGGCCCACGCTGCGATCGCAGCCCAGTCCGTGCTGGCATCGGTCGATCCTGCGCGGGGCCGCTGATCGCGCTGTCTCGCGTCGATCGTCAAACTCTCCGTAGGGCGTTGCCCAGCCCCCACAGCCGGATTCGTGATCCGGTTGCCTGTATAGCATGACAGCACCCATGCCGACCTCCCCGAACGGACGCAGCGGACGCTCGGTGCCCGCAGAATCGGGCGACGCGTCGACGCCACGGCGCACGGGATCCGGCGACGGCGGGCGATCCAGGTCCGATCGATTCGCCGGGCTCGGCCAGTTCGCCGTCCGGCGACGCTGGGCGATCGTCGTGGTCTGGGCGGTCATCCTGCTCGTGGCGATCCCGCTCGCCCCGCGCGTGGTCGGGGTCCTGCGGGCGGGCGGGTTCATCCTCGACGACCTCGAATCGGCTCGGGCGAAGGCGCTCCTCCAGGCCGAGCTGGCGACCCCGCCGTCGGCGGTCGTGCTCGTCTACCACAGCGACGTCGAGCTGGCCGGAACCCCGGCGTTCGAGGCGGGCGCTGCCGCCGCGGCGGAGCACGTCCCGGAGGCCCCCTACGTGGTCCGGATCGTGCCGCACACGCTGAGCCCACGCCAGGTCTCGAGCGACGGGCACACCGCGTACGACATCGTGTTCCTCTCGATCGCGCCCGACGATTCGCCGGCGGCGCTTCCCGGGATTCGGGAACGGCTCACCCAGCCGCCCGGCCTCGAGGTCCAGCTGGCCGGCGGCCCGGCGTTCTACGGCGACGTCCAGAACGTGTCGGAGTCCGACCTTCGCCGAAGCGAGGTCGTGTCGCTGCCCCTCGCCGCGCTCGCCCTCCTGCTCGTCTTCGGCTCGGTTGCCGCGGCAGCGCTGCCGCTCGTCGTCGGCGGCGCGGCGGTCGTTGTCGCCCTGGCGGCGATCTTCCTCGTCGCGAGCGTGACCCCGATGAGCATCTTCGTCCTCAACCTCGCGACGCTGCTGGGGTTGGGCCTCGGCGTCGACTACTCGCTCCTGATGACGAGCCGCTTTCGCGAGGAGATGGCCGCCCGCGCCGCCGATCCTCCTGCCGAGCGCGTGGCCGGCGCGGTCGAGGCGACCGTCGAGACGGCCGGGCGGGCGGTGTTCTTCTCGGGCCTGACCGTCCTCCTCGGGCTGGCGGGCCTCGTCCTGTTCGAGTTCATGATCCTGCGCTCGGTCGGGATCGCCGGCGCCATCGTCGTCCTGCTGGCGGCCTCGTCGGCGCTGACCCTGCTGCCGGCCCTCCTCGCGATCGTGGGTCCGCGGGTCGACGCGCTCGCGATCCGGCGAGTCGTGCCACGGGACGACCCGAATGGGCCGTGGGCCCGCCTTGCCCGACGGGTCATGCGCCACCCTGTGGCCGTTCTCGTTCCGACCCTCGGTGTCCTGATTGTCCTGGGCTCGCCGTTCCTCCACGTCCGCTTCAACTCGCCCGACTCGACGATCCTGCCAGCCAGCGTCCCGTCACGAGCGGCGTTCGACCGGCTGGCGGCGGCCTTCGGTGAGGGCGAGTTCGCCCCGATCGTGATCGCGATCCGGACGACCGGTCCGGCGACCGCGCCCGCCAACGTCGCGGGCCTGTACGACTACTCGCGACGCCTCGCCGCGGACCCGCGGATCCGCCGGATCGACTCGCTCGTCGATGTCGACCCGCGCATCCGCAAGGAGCAGTACCAGCTGCTCTACGCCGACCCGAACGGGCCGCGCGACCGGTTCGTCGCGACCGCCCTCGCGGCCACGACCAAGGGCGACCTGACCGCGTTCACGATCACGACCCCGTTCGGTGGCAACCGCGACGAGGGCCGCGCCCTCGTCGCCGATCTCCGCAACCCCGCCGGCCCGCTCGCCCCGCCGCCCGGCATGACGGTCCTCGTGGGCGGCGGCGCCGCCGACGTGGCCGACGTCGTGGGCCGAGTCGCCCTGGACTTCCCGCGCACGGGGCTGTTCATCGTCATCACGACGTATCTGGTGCTGTTCCTCCTCCTTCGCTCCGTCGTCCTGCCGGCGAAGGCCCTTGTCATGAACACGCTGTCGATCGTCGCCAGCTTCGGGGCCCTCGTGTGGATCTTCCAGGACGGCAATCTCTCGGCGCTGCTCGGGTTCCAGCCGCTCGGGTTCGTCGAGACGACCCAGCCGGTCATCCTGTTCTGCGTCCTGTTCGGGCTGTCGATGGACTACGAGGTGTTCCTGCTGACGCGGATGAAGGAGCAGTGGGACCGGACGGGCGACAACCAGGAAGCCGTCGCGCGTGGCCTGGAGCGAAGCGGCCGGATCGTCACCTCGGCGGCGCTGATCGTCGTCGTCGTGGCCGGCTCATTCGGCTTCGCGGACATCGTGCTCATCAAGGCCCTCGGCATCGGGATGGCGCTGGCGGTCGCGCTCGATGCGACGGTGGTCCGAGCCCTCCTCGTGCCGGCGACGATGCGGCTCCTCGGCCACTGGAACTGGTGGGTGCCGGCCCGGCTGCGGCACATGCCACGGATCGAGACCGCGGGCATCGCGGGGATTGGCGGGCTCGTGGCGCTGGCGGCGCTGGCGGCGCTGGCAGTCGTCGCGGGGCCGGTGCTGGCCGGCTGCGCGGTGGCCGCGCGGCCGATCCTCGCCAACCCTGCGGCACCGCACCCGGCTCCGCCGGCGCTGACCCCGGCGCCGTCGATGCCGAGCGACCCGCAACTGGTGATCCTTCCCGCCGACGACAAGCCCCATCAACGCCTGACCGAATGGTGGTACTACACCGGTCACCTGAAGAGCGACGATGGCCGCCGCTTCGGGTTCGAGTTCGTCATCTTCCGGGCCGAGCGCGGCGCCTTTCCGGTGACGTGGGCGTCGCACCTCGCCATCACCGACGAGGGCGGCAACGCCTTCCATTACGCCCAGCGAACCGAGATCGGCCCGCAGGTCGATGTCGGCGCGGCGAATCCCGCCCAGTTCGATCTCGCGATCGCGGAAGGCGCGGGCACACCGCCGTGGAGTATCGTCGGCGGAAACGGGATGGATCGGGTCGAAGCCGGGCTCTCGCCCGGCGAGGCCGCGACGGCGGGTTCCGCCGGCGGTCTGGGGCTGCAGCTCACGCTCACCGCGACCAAGGCTCCCGCGCTCCACAACACGATCGGCTGGATCGACTTCGGCGGCGGCGGATCGTCGTATTACTACTCGCGCACGGCCATGGATGCCCGCGGCACGCTCGCGATCGGCGGGACCAAGCTCGATGTAACCGGGTCGGCGTGGTTCGATCACCAGTGGGGCGACTTCATCACGGTCGGCGGCGGCGGTTGGGACTGGTTCGCGATCAACCTGGCCGACCGCACCGACCTGACCCTGTCGCTCGTCCGGAACGGCGACGGATCGTACCCGTTGGTGTACGGGACGCTCGTCGGGGCCGACGGGACGACGCGCCATCTCCCCCGCGAGGCGTTCACCGTCGACGTGACGAACCACTGGACCAGCCCGGCGACCCGGGCCGACTACCCGGCCGGCTGGCGCGTCTCGATCCCCGGCGAGGGGCTCGTCATCGACCTCACCCCGACCGTCTCGGCGCAGGAGCTGGACACGCGGGCGACGACCGGCGTCGTCTACTGGGAGGGTTCGCAACGGGTCGCCGCGACCCGGGATGGGCGGCCGCTGGGCGGCGAAGCGTACGTCGAGCTCACCGGATACGCGGCCGCCGGTCGACCCTGACCCCGAGGGAGGTGGCCGTCAGGGGGCGATCGGTGCTCCGGTGGACACCGGCAGGTCAACCCCGGCCGCCTCGGCAGCGGCGCGCACCGCGGCATCGATGGCCCGCAGGCTGTCGAGCAACTTGATCATCGACTTCGCGGCGGCGCGATAGGCGGCGCCGTTCTGAACGGACGCAACGAGGCCGTTGGATGCGGTCTCGTGAACCGACCCGTAGAACGTGGCGAGCCGGGCTCCGAGCTCGCTCGATCCGGACCAGCCGGCGACGCGCTCGCCGAGCTGCTCGCCGAACAACGAGTCGGCCGACACCGAGCGCAGGATCTGGGCGACTTGCGAGCTGTCGAACGCGGGGGCGGCGAGCGCCGCCCGGAGGTCGGCTTCGGCCGTCGACAACCGACCGTTCAACCCGAGGGCCTGGCCGAGCGCGGTCTGGATCGCGGCCGGGATCTCGGGCGAATCCGTCGCGGACGCTACCGACGGGCCGGGCGTGGTGGTGGCGGACGGCTGGGGCGCCGTCGAGCTCGTACCGCCACCATTCGACCCGCCCAGCGGAGCGGTGCTCGCGGCGACGGCGGGTGCGGCCGAGATGACCGCAGCCTGCCGGGCACCCAGGAGGAAACCGCCTCCGGCGCCGAGGAGCAGGCCGATCGTCAGGCCGGCGGCGATGAAGCTCGACGCCTTGCCGAGAGTTACCCCGGCGAGCAGGTGCGTCCCGCAGCCGGGACATCGCCGGGCGCCGAGAGCCAGCGGCCGGGCGCACGATGGGCACTCGAAGATCGTCTGGCCGATCTCGCCGATCGTGATCGACGGTGTCGGCGCGATCGTCGGTTGAGGAGCTGGGCTCCCGGCGGACGCCCGGCGACGCCGGCGAGCGGCATCGACTGTCATTCGAGTGAAGCCTCCCTCGCGGCCGCAGCGACCGCGACGTCGGCGGCAACGTGCCGTCGGGTCGAGTGTCGAGGACAAGAGGGCGGCCCGGCGTCAACCGATGGTCCGCTGGCGAACGGTACGATCGGTTGCCGGGTCGACGGCGATCTGCCTACATCATCGGCGAGCGAACGGCCCGGCGCGGATGGTCAGCCGGTGACGAACTCGCCGCCGTCGACCGAGATGATGTTCCCGCTGATCCAATCCGAGTCCGTGGCGCTGAGGGTCACGATCGCATCCGCAACGTCCTGCGTCGTCGTCATCCGACCGTGCGGGTTGCGCGCGAGCGTGATGTCGATCATCCGCTGGTTCTCCGGGATCTTGCGCAGGGCGGGCGTGTCGGTGACGCCGGCCCGGATCGAGTTGGCCGCGATCCCGGTCCCGTGCCGGGCGAACTCCATCGCCAGCTGGCGGATGTGCGACTCCATCGCGGCCTTCGCCCCGGACACGACGCCGTACGACGGAACGACCCGGCTCGTCCCCTCCGAGGTCATCGCGTAGATCTTCGAGCCGCGGTCGAGGAACCCGCCGTGCCAGAGATCCTGGACCCAGTAGACGAGGCTGTTCGCCATGACGTCCTGGGTCATCTCCATCTTCTTGCGATCGACCGCGTCCTTGGGATCGTCGGCCAGGAACGGCACGAGCGATCCGAACGCGAGCGAGTGCATGACGATCCGGACGTACGGCTTCTTGCCGGCCGCGGTGCTCTCATCGAAGCGGGCGCGGAGCTGGGCGAGAGCCGCGGCGCGCTTCTCGTCGTCGGCGGCGTTCATGTTCACGAACAGCGCCTCGCTGCCGGCCGCGACGATGGCGGCCTTGACCTCCTCGACGTGGGTCAGGGCGGCCCGGAAGTCGAGGTGGATGCCGGCGATCTTGTAGCCAGCCGTGCCGAGGGCCAGGGCCGTCGCCTCGCCCATGCCGCTCGAGGCGCCGAGGATGAGCGCCCAGCGCTCGCGATCGTCGGTCATCGGGTCCCTCCGGGTCGTTGGAAGCACGGCCGAGTCTAGCAGCGGGTTCCGCCGCGATCGGGCAGGTTCGGTGCAGGCGTGCAGGCGTGCCGGTCGATTTGGCCCGTCGGGATCGGGCCCGTCGGATCGCCGCGATGGTCGGATCCGGCGCTACGCTGGCGGTGCCATGACCGAGCTCAAGACCGAGCAGATCCTCGCCATCCGGGCCCCCATCGTGGTCATTCAGCTCGGGCTGATGATCGTCGCTCTTCACGACCTCGAGCAGGAGGATCGTCAGGTGCGCGGCGGCGGCAAGCTCCTCTGGGCGCTGGTCATCGTGTTCCTCAATGTCCTCGGGCCGATCGTCTACCTGGTCGCCGGGCGGGAGGAGTCGTGAGCTCGATCACGTCCATGTCGCGGCCGGTGCCGTCCTCCAATGGCTGATGCTGATGGCCTGGGCGTCGATCACGTTCGTCGGGAGCACGCTGACCCGCTCGAGCCTCGCCGCGGCCGGGCTCGGCATCGTCGCCTTCATCGTCGTCGGAATCCTCGGCGTCCTGCTGGCCGTCGGCCGGTTCCTGCCGACCGGGCTCGGCGGACCCGCTCGCGCCCTCGCGCTCGGGATGGCCGTCCCGGATGCGCTCGTTCCAACGGGCGCGACGATCGCGCTCATCGGCCTCGCCGCCCTCATTGCCTGGTTGGCATTCCGGCGTCAGGAGCTTTGATCCGGGATCTCGTCCGGAGGCTCGGCGCGCGATCCGATCAGGGCAGCGACGGCTCCGGTTCCAGTGGCGCCGGCGGGGCAATGTCGCTACCGACGTCGCCGAGGATGGTTCCGCCGCCCCCGAAGTTGTTTCCGAAGTCGTCGGTGATCGCGGCCGGCGGAGGGGCGATCTGGATCGGCTGTCCGGGATTGGTGAGCGTCAGCAGGATGCGTGCCGACGTGCCAGCGATCGAGACCTGCGTCCGCAGCTCGCTGATGACCGCTGTCGACTGGTCGACCAGGATCTCGACATCGACATTCGGGATCGTCGTCCCGGTCGCGGCGTCGATCGGCACCCCGAGGAGCTGGCCGAGCGCCGCGCCGAGGGTCTGGCCGTCAATGTGGGCGACGACACGATCGCACGTCCCGAGCGTGCACGACCCGGCCTCGCCGAGCTCGAACGTGGTCGAGGGATTCGAGAGCAGGGCGGTGATCATCGCGGCGATCTGGGCGTTCGTCGGCCCGCCGGCCAGACCGCCGCCCAATCCGACCGGAAACTTCGACCAGCGCCCGGTCCGGGTGTCGCGATTGAACGTCGCGGTCGTGGTGACGATCACGTCGGCCACTTGCTGGACCCCGCCGCCGAGATTCTGCGGCACCTGGGTCGTGGTCCGGGCGACGAACTGGCGGGTCGGCAGGTCGACATCGGCGTCCAGCGCGATCGTGATGACCGCGTTCGGCTGGCCGGTGATCCCGCCCGCGTTCGCGGCGACTTCGCCGTGGAGCCGAAGGGTCGGCAGGGCAGCCGTTGCACCGATGGCGTCGATGAGGATCTTGCGGGGGTCGGTCGGCCTGGGCGACGCGGACGAGCCGCAGGCGGCGAGGGCGAGCGTGCTGGCGACCACGACCGCGACCAGGCGGCGCAGCGCCGCACGACCGCTCGTCCCGTCCGTCATCGTCGCCTCCAGGTCGTGCCAGCCGCAAGCCGGTCGGTCCGGCCGATGGTCGGCTCCGGCCCGACGGTCGGCTCAGACGATACCCGCTGCCCGCAAGCGCGCCGTCTCGGCCGCGTCGTAACCGAGCTCCGCGAGAATCTGGTCGGTCTGCTCGCCGAGCAACGGCGGCGGCGTGCGCACGGTGGCTGGGGTCCCGGCCAGGTCGAACGGCGGCGCGACCTGCCGGATCCGACCGAGGCGCGGGTGCTCGAGCTCGACGGTCCGACCGACCGCCCACGGCGAGGCGAAGGCCGCGGCCACGTCGTTGATCGGGCCGGCCGGGACGTCGGCGGCATCGAGGGCGGCAAGCCAGTCGGCGGTCGTCCGCTCGGCGAGGCGCGCGGCCAGGGTCGGGATCAGGCCTGCCCGGTTGGTGACACGGTCCCCGTTGGTGGCGTACTGGGGATCGTCGGCCAGGGCGGGCAGGCCAAGCGCCCGGCAGAACCTCGGCCACTGCCGTTCAGTGCCGACCGCGATCGCCAGCGCGCCGTCCAGGGTCTCGAACGCCTGGTACGGGACGATGTTCGGATGGGCGTTTCCGAGCCGGCCGGGGATCTCGCCGGCAAACGCGTTCTGCGCCTGGTTGACGAGCGCGGCGAGGGTCGAAGCGAACAGCGACAGGTCGATCCGCCGGCCACCACCGGGCCCAGAGCTCCGCTCCCGATCGCGCCCGATGAGCGCGGCGAGGACGGCGACCGCGCCGTTCAGACCGGCCACGACATCGCTGATCGCGACCCCGACCTTCGTCGGCCGGCCGCCGTCGGCATCGGCGTCCCCGGTGATCGACATCAGTCCGGACTCCGCCTGGATCACGAAGTCGTACCCCGGGCGCGCGGGATCCGGGGCGGCCGGTCCGTAGCCGGTGATCGAGAGATGAACGAGCGCCGGGTTGATTGCCTCGAGGGCGTCGTCGCTGAACCCGAGCCGATCGAGGCTGCCCGGCCGGGCGTTCTCGACCAGGACATCGGCGTTGGTCAGTAGGCGGCGGAGGATCGCCGCGCCGTCGGGCTGGCGAAGATCGAGCCGGATCGAGTGCTTGTTCCGGTTGACCGCGAGGGCATAGACCGCGGTCCGCGTCCCGTCCGCGATCGTCCCGACCCATGGTGGCCCCCAGCCACGCGTGGCGTCACCGTCGGGCGGCTCGACCTTGATCACGTCCGCCCCGAGGTCCGCCAGGAGCATCGTCGCGTACGGGCCCGCGAGAACCGTCGAGCAGTCGACGACGCGGATGCCCGCCAGCGGCCCGCGAGCGGAAACGGACGGCGTGGCCACGCGTGGATGGTAGGCGACGGCGTCCCTCGGAGGTCGGTGCGATGATGCGGCGATGACTGACGAGCCCGCGCCGATCGCACCAGCCGACGCCGCCTCGGCCGAGCCGCACCGGCCGACCCTGATGACCGTCCATGCCCACCCCGACGACGAGACGATCGGGACCGGCGGGGTGATGGCCAAGGCGGTCGCGGCCGGACGCCGCGTCGTCCTCGTCACCGGCACCCGCGGCGAGCAGGGCGAGATCGTCGTTCCGGCGATCGACACGCCCGACAACCATCGTCGCCTCGGCGAGCTCCGAGCGGCCGAGCTCGAGGCCGCGATGGGCGAGCTCGGCGTCACCGAGTGGGAGAACCTCGGCTACCGCGATTCGGACATGATGGGCCGCCCCGGCAACAACGATCCGCGGACCTTCTGGCAGGCCGATCTCGACGAGGCGGCCGGTCGCTTGACCTGGCTCGTCCGCCGCTACCAGCCCGACGTCATGACGACGTACAACAGCTTCGGTGGCTACGGCCATCCCGACCACATTCGCGTCCACGACGTCTCGATCCGGGCATTCGCTCGGGCCGGCGACCCGGCGTGGTACCCCGAACAGCTCGAGAACGGGCTCGAGCCGTGGACGCCCGCGAAGCTCTACGAGACGGCCATCCCCGCCTCGGTTCGCAACGCGATGCGCGAGGCGATGCAGGAAGCCGGCAAGCCGAGCTTCTGGGACCCGCCGGCGGACGCAACGCCGGAGCAGATCGCCGAGCACGAGGAGTTCATCGCCAAGATGCTCGTTCCCGACGAGCGGATCACGACGTGGGTCGACATCTCCGGCGATCCGATCGACCGCAAGTGGCGGGCGATCCAGCGCCATGTCACCCAGATCGCGATGGACAGCGGCTTCATGGTCTTCGGCGAGGAGGGTTGGAAGGAGCACTGGGCCAAGGAGGCCTTCATCCTCCGCGAGTCGACCGTCGAAACGGAGAAGCCCGAGGACGACCTCTTCGCCGGCCTGACGTAGCTGTCGCGCCCGGACGGCCATGCGCGCGTTGGAGCCTGCGCTCCTCGCTCGCGCACCCCTGAGTGCGCTCGCTCCGGTGCTCGGCTTCGCCTTCGCCTGACCGCCCATCCGCGACGAACGCAGTCCCGGACAAGAGGAAATCACCAGGGCAGCATTCCTCGTGAGGCGTCGAAGACCTGGCCCATCACCTTCCGGCCGTCGCCGGCCGGGTCGAGGAAGTTCGGCTGGGCTTTGTCGAGGATGATATGTGGCCGCATCCGGGCCTGGATGAGCGTCGGCCCGTGGAAGGTCAGCTCGAGGGTGATCCCTTCCATCGTCGGGATCGACCAGGTCTGGTCGAAGACGAAGTTGCCGAGGGCATACCAGATCGGCTTGCCCTCATAGACCTCGACCGCGCCCGCCCAGTGGGCATGGTTGCCGATGACCATGTCGGCGCCGGCGTCGATCGCGGCCCGGGCGAGGTTCTGCTGGCCGGCGAACGGCGTCGGGTCATATTCGGAGCCCCAGTGGGGGAAGACGATCACGACCTGGGCCCCGGCCTTTCTCGCCGCCTGGACATCCGCCCGCATCGCCGCCGGCGACATCTGGGCGCTTCCGGCTCGCGTCGGGCTCGCGCCGTAGCTGCGGTTGATCGTGTCATAGGCGAGGAAGGCGACCTTGACTCCGCCTGCCTCGAGGATCGCCGGCGTGCGTGCGGACGCGAGGTTCTTGCCGGCGCCGCTCGACAGGATCCCATAGCGCTCCAGGTTCGCGATCGTCTGACGGATCCCGTCGCCGCCGGCGTCGCGGATGTGGTTGTTCGCCAGCCCGACCCAGTCGATCCCGGCGTCGGCGAGGCCCTTGATCAGGTTCGGATTGGCCGTGAAGACCGTCTTGGACGCGTGATAGGTGAAATCGTTCGGTGCCGGGTTCTCGAAGTTGGCGATCGCGATGTCGGCCGACTCGATCAGGTGACGGACGACCCCGGCATTGCCGGTTCGACTGGTCCGCGGCGTGTCCCAGCCGAGCGGCGAGCAGTTCCTGCAGATCGAGGTGATCTCGGCCGTTCCGCCGTCAAACGGGAAGTCGGCGCCCTTGCCCTTGATCGTCAGGGTCTGAGCCACACCCCGATCGAGCATGATGTCGCCGCCCGCGACCAGCGTCCATGACGCCGCCGGATCGAAGAGCGGGGTGTCGCTGCGCTGCGGCAGGCGGGCGGTCAGGCCCCACGCGGCCACGGTCTTCACGGCGTCGACCCCGAACAGCGTTTGGCCACCCCAGCCGAGCGCTCGTACGCCCGGCCCGACGGCGTCCGCCCGGAGGATCGCGAGGCGCTTGCGGTTCTTCGCGAGATCCGTCATGACGGTTGCGGCGTCCGGAGCGAGGAAGAGACGGTCGATCCCAGCGGATCCCGTGAGGCCGACGCCTGCCAGGATCGCCGGGGCCTCGCTCTCGACGAGCTCGAGGCCGTTCCACGTCGTACCGGTGCCGTCGAACGCGGCCTGGATCTGGGGCTGCGTGACCCTCTCGGCGGTCGTCCGGTACTGCGCGACAGGTACGATCGGGACATTCGCGAGGGGCGCATCGACCGGCGGCAGGCTGGCCGAAGGCGTCGCGGTGGCCGGGGTCGAGCCCGGCCTGGACGAAGGGGCGGCCGGCGACGAGGCGCTCGCGCCGGCGACCGCGGTGCTGGAGCCCGGCGATCCACCAGGCTGCGTCGCGGGCCTCGAGCCGATCCCGGCGACGACGACGGCGAGGGCGAGGGCGAGGGCCACCGTGCCGACGGCGACGATGACGGGGAGACGCTTCACCGAGTCGATGATGCCATGAAGCGACGGCCCGTCAGGCGGGCGTCCGCCGGATAGAAGACGCCCCGTCCGGGCGGGCGGACGGGGCGTGGGTGGATGCGACGATGGCGGACCCGACCGGATTCGAACCGGCGATCTCCAGCGTGACAGGCTGGCATGTTGGGCCGCTACACCACGGGTCCAGTTGCGGCGAGGTCGGAGGATAGCAGAGGAACCAACGCTTGTCGCCGTTGCGCCCGGCGGGATCCGGTGGGTCCGACGGCTCAGGGATCGAGGACGAGGGGCGGATTGTCCGTGCCCAGCTGCCCGAACCTGACCAGGATCCGTCCGTCCGTCCCGTCGTGGATCGTCAGCGATCCCTCCCACGGAGCGAAGCGGCCGTCCTCCTTGATCCCGGGCATCCCCGCAGCCGCGACCAGGCCGCCGGGCAGCGCGGTGACGGCCAGGTAGTTGGCTGCGGGCGCCCACCGGTCGACGAGGGCCAGGGTCGACCGATCGATCACGAAGACACCGCGACTCGGCTGGTTGCCCGAATCCCCGGTCGGCTCGGGATCGAGGCCCACCGCGTACAAGCGCTCGCCGTCGAGCCCTCCTGTGATGTTGGTGTACCCGTACTGTCGGACGGCCGAATCGGCGCCGTGCCAGTCAACGGGCGCGGATCCGCCGGCGGGTGCGAGGCCCGACGAGGATCTGGCGACCGCATCGAATGTCATCTGCTCGACCGCCAGCGAATGGACGTCGATCCGGGTGATCGTCAGCCCGGTCGCGTCCCAGAGATAGGCCTTGCCGTTCGCCCGGTCGAACAGGAACTGGCCGGTGTACGCGTTGGCCCCGAGCGTCAGCTCGGTGGTTCCAGCAATACGTCCGTCGAGATCGAGCGTGCCGAACTGCCAGGTGCCGTCGTAGCCCGCCGAACCATCAGCCGGGTGCGGGCAGAACCAGACCAACCGATCGGCGGTCGCGAAGGAGATGGCGCAGTAGGCGGGGATGGCTCGCAACCCTGGCGGGACCGTCACGGCTTCGATCGATCCATCGGCACGGAGCGCCACGCGCCACGCGAAGACCTTGATCGTGGGGTCGTCGCCCCGAGCGGGGTTGTAGCGCTGGATCAAGCCCCACATGAATGCCACACGGCCACCCGGGGCGACCCGGACATGGGGGCCGTCGACGTACATCTCGTCCTGATCGGGAATCGACGGATCGAGTGACGGCCGCGGAGAGGGCACTGGGCGCGGGGGCGGAGCGGCCACGTCACCTACGAGCACGGGCGCTCCGAGCCGGCGACCGTCGACATCGATCGGCGACAGGGCGAACCGCCACGACGATCCGTGGCGGGTGGCGAGCGCCAGCAGGCCGCGGCGGCCGCCGTCGAACGCGTCGACGTCGAGCGTGAGTCCCTGTTGCCCGTTCTCGGTCGGGTTGGCCGGCTCCGCGATGACGGTGGAGTCGATCGTCGCCCCGGTCGGCCCGATGCCGACGATGCGAATGGGCACACTCGGCGCGCCGGCGTCCAGGGCGCCACCGACGCAGACGCAGGTCCAGCCGGACCCAGCCGACGCCCCGAAGATCGCGTCGCGCCAGGCCGTCGCGGTCGGACCTCTCGAGATCGCTCCGGTCGCGAGATCGAGGATCTGGAAGCCATCGGTCACGAACGCGACCTGACCGGTTGGTACCGGGCCATCGGGGCGGGTGATCGACGGGAGCGGCGTCGCCAGGGCCTCACCGTTGTCGACAGGTTGGCGCGTCGGCCTCGGAGACGGCGTGATCGACGGCTTCGGGGTGGCGAAGAACGAGATCTCGAAGCTCGGCCGATCGGAGAGCCGCGGTCCGAGCCAGCCGATCGTGAAGATCCCTGCCGAAATCGCCAGGACGAGGGCGAAGCCGATCCGCCGGATCCGCCTCCTGGCAGGCCCGCCACCGTCGGGCGCGAGCCGCTGCGGCGCGACCGTGAATCCCTGGTCCCCGCGTCGCTCGGTCATGCGGTCACCCTACAACGCGACCGTCGCATCCGATCCCGCCGACCCCGGGGCGAAGCCCGCCGCTCCTATACTCGGCGCCCATGTCTGTGCTCGATCTGCGCTCCGACACCGTGACCCAGCCGACCGCCGAGATGCGCCGGGCGATGGCCGCCGCCGAGGTCGGTGACGATGTCTGGGGCGAGGACCCGACCGTCAACGCCCTCGAAGAGCGTGCCGCCGAGCTGCTTGCCAAGGAGGCGGGCCTCTTCGTCTCGTCGGGGACGATGGGCAACCTCGTGTCGCTGATGGCCCACGTCCCGCGTGGCGGCGAGATCATCACCGGCGCTCAGACCCACATCGTCCGGGACGAGGCTGCCGGACATGCCGTCGTCGTCGGCGCGAGCGTGCTCCAGCTCCGAGATCGGCCCGATGGAACACTCGACCCGGACGAGGTCGCTGCCGCGTTCCGCGACCCGGCTGACGCGCACGAGCCGATCACCTCCCTCGTCGCGATCGAGAACGCCCATAGCCATTCGGGCAACCAGCCGATCTCCCTCGCCGACACCGAGCGAGTGGCGGCCATCGCCCACGCCCGGGGCGTACCGCTCCACGTCGACGGAGCCCGGTTCTTCAACGCCGTCGTCGCCCTTGGGGTGCCGGCCGCCGACCTCGCCGCTCCCGCAGACTCCGTGACGTTCTGCCTGTCGAAGGGCCTGTCGTGCCCGGCGGGATCAGTCGTCGTCGGTTCGGCGTCGTTTGTCGGCAGGGCCCGCCGCGCCAGGAAGCTGCTCGGCGGCGGGATGCGCCAGGCCGGTGTCCTCGCCGCGGCAGGCCTCGTCGCCCTGCGGGACGGGGATGCCGGGATGATCGACCGGCTCGCGGAGGACCACGCGAACGCGCGACGCCTCGCCGAGCTCCTCGCAGCCATCCCCGGAGTCCGGTCGCCCGGTGACATCGCCCAGCCCGGCAGCGACGACGCTCCGCTCGATTCGGCCCGCGTGCGAACCAATTTCGTCCTGTTCCGCGTGCTCGCCGACCGCGCCGCGTTCATCGACGCGTCTGAAGCTCGCGGCGTCCGCTTCGATGCCTACCCGCACGGCCAGATCCGGGCCGCCACGAACAGTGGCATCGCGGCCGGCGACATCGATCGCGTCGCATCCGTCGTCGAGGCGGCCCTGGCGGACGTCGGGGCGCCGCCGAGGCCGAGGGCGACCGTCGATCGATAGCCAGAACGGTGCTCGGCACGGCGGCCCGCGCCCGACTGGCACGATCCGCCGCGATGGGCGACACTCAACGCCCTTCGTCGGGCGAGACGCCGCCCGGCCCGCGGCAGCCCGAGCGATGCGTCGGAGCGCGCCGCGAGCCCGCGACCCAGGAGAGACAGTTGACTGGAACGCTGCAGGACGTCGTCCTGACCCGCCCCGAGCCGGCGGCCGACGCCGGTCCGCTCGACGAGCGGTTCTACGACCTCGTCGAGACCCGCTTCCGGCGGATCCTCGCCAACAACCCGCTCGTCGGGACGTATTTCGGCATCCATACCGAGGATCACCGTCTGGGCGACGCCACCCGTGACGCGGTTCTCGCCGAGCTCGGCGCTGACAAGGCCCATCTCGCCGCGATCGAGGCGATCGACGACGCCGGCCTGTCAGCGACGGCCCGTATCGAGCGCGATCTCGAGGTCCACAACCTCCGCCGCGGCATCTTCGACACCGAGGTCGTGCGGACCTGGGAACGGCGCTCCACCGCGCTCGACGTGATCGGCGACGGGATCTTCCTCGTCTTCGCCCAGGACTTCGCTCCCCTCGATGAACGGCTCGGCTCGATCGCCAGCCGGCTCGAGGCCGTTCCCGAATACCTCACCCAATCACGCGATCGCGCGGTGGTCCCGCAGGTTCGCGCCTGGCAGGAGCTCGAGATCGAATCGGCGGCCGACATGCCGTCGTTCTTCGACGAGATCGTGACCGCCGGCGCCGCCCTCCCGGCCGCCGACCTCCGCCGCCTGACCGCCGCAGCCGACGCCGCCCGGGTCGCGATCGGGGACTATGCCGCATGGCTCAAGGATTCGCTCGCGGCCGGGACCGACGACTGGGCGCTCGGTCGGGAGCGCTATGACGAGCTCGTCAACCTCCGGGCGTTCGACGGCCTCGACGCCGACGCGATCCTCGAGATCGGCCACGACCAGCTCGAGACGAACAAGGCCGCCCGGATCCGGGTTGCGGTGGAGCTCGACGACCATTCGAGCGAGACCGAGGTGATCGATCGCCTCAAGTCCGATCACCCGGCCACGTTCAGGGAGGCGCTCGACGCGTACCGCGAGGTCATGGTCCGGGCGCGCCAGTACCTGATCGATCACGAGGTCGTGACCGTCCCGCCCGACGAGCGGATCGACGTCATCGAGACGCCCGAGTACCTCCGCAACGTCATTCCCTTCGCGGCCTACTTCTCGCCGCCGAAGTTCGACCCGAAGCCGAAGGGCATCTACATCGTGACGCCGTCGGTCGGCCACGACCCGCAGGCGATGCGCGAGCACAACTTCAGCTCGATCAGCAATACCAGCATCCACGAGGCGTACCCCGGCCACCACCTCCAGCTCCACGTCGCGAACAGCCATCCGTCGCTTACCCGGCTGATGACCGACGCGCCCGAGTTCGTCGAGGGCTGGGGCATGTACTCCGAGCAGATGATGCGGGAGCAAGGCTTCGACGCGGCCCCGAACTTCCGGCTGAACATGCACACGGACGCGATCTGGCGTGCCTGCCGGATCATCTTGGACGTCCGGATGCATCGCGGCGAGATCGCGGTCGACGAGGCGATCCGGTTCCTGGTGGAGCAGACCAGCTTCGAGGAGGCCAACGCCCGGGCCGAGGTTCGCCGCTACACGTACACCCCGACCTACCAGCTCTCGTACCTGCTGGGCAAGGTTCTCCTGCTCGGGCTGCGGGCCGACGAGCAGGCCCGTCTCGGTGACGCATTCTCGCTCCGCGACTTCCACGACACGCTGCTCCGCAACGGGTCCCTCCCGATCAGCTTCCATCGCCGGATCCTCGCCGCGCGGATCGCAGCCGGGACGGCGGGTGGTGCGGATGCCGAGTCGGGCGCGGATCGGGGCGGCAGCGGCGCGAACCGGGCCGCGCGCACCTGACGTGCAGGTCATCCCCTCGATCGACCTGGACGGCGGCCGTTCCCGGGTCGTCTTCTGGCCGGGAGTCGCGACGGGCGTCGGGGCCCCGACCGACCGACCCGAGCGGATCGCGCAGAGCTTCGTCGAACGTGGCGCGCGACTGATCCATCTGGTCGACTTCGATGGCGCGCGCACCGGACGGCCCGGCAATCTCGATGCCGTCGGTACGATCGCCTCGCGAATCGCGATCCCGATCCAGGTCGCCGGCGGCGTCGACAGTGCCGACGGGATCCGGCTCGCCTTCGCCGCCGGCGCGACGCGCGTCGTGACCTCGATGGCAATTGCCGACGACCCGGCCGCGTTGGCTGAAGGCCTGGAGGTCGCCGGGGCCTGGCTTGCCGTCGGGCTCGATCCACGGCCCGAGCGGCTGGCCGCCTTTCCCTGGCAGCGCGGCGGCAAGGCAACCCTCGCCGGCGTGGTCGCCGAGCTGGCCGAGCGCGGCGTCGCCCGATTCGTCCTCGCCCACGGCGGCCATGCCCCGGACCTCGCCGTCATCGGGCCGTTGGTCGCCCGCGGCGACATCGACGTCCTCGTCGCCGGCGGAGTGTCCAACCTCGACGGGATCCGCCGCCTGCGCGACGCGGGGATCGCGGGCATCATCCTCGGCGAGGCGCTCCTGTCGGGGGCCATCGATTTCACGGCCGCACTGGAGGCAGCCGCTTGAGCTCCGATCCGAACCGCCCGCGCCCTCGCTCATCGAAGAAGCGGCGCGCGGTCCAATCCGGCGCGACCCGACCGACCGGCGGCGGGCAGTCGCGTCGCTTAGCGCAGGGCGGAGCCGGCGGTGTTCGCGGCGGCAGCGCGTCCGGCGGCCTCTCGACGGCGACGCTTGCCGTCATCGCCATCGTCGTCTTCGCGATCGGCGTCGCCCTCGCCGGAGGCGCGATCAAGTTCGGCGGCGGGGGCGCAGCCGCAGCAGCAAGCGTGAGTCCCGCCGATTCGGCGGGAGCCGGCGCGTCAGCGGTGGCGTCAGTGGTCGCCGGCGCCGGAATCCCTGCCAGCTGCCCGAAGGCGCAGCCCGCCGCGCCCAAAGCCGGGTCGACAAATGTCGTCACGATCGACACGCCCAAGGGAACGATCGAGATCACGCTGAAGTCCGACCTGTCGCCGATCGCGGTCGGCAACTTCCTCGCCCTGGCCTCGTGCGGCTATTACGACAATGTGGTCTTCCATCGCGTGGTCCCGGACTTCGTGATCCAGGGCGGCGACGGTCAGTACGGCCGGACAACGACATTCGACGCCAGCCGGGTCGGGAGCGGCGGTCCGGGCTACGCGATCCAGGACGAACCCGTCACGACCCAGTACAGCCGCGGGACGGTCGCGATGGCCCGCACCGCGGCGCCGAATTCGGTTGGCTCGCAGTTCTTCATCGTCCTGTCCGACAACGCCCGAACGGCGCTCGCGAACGCGAACACGTACCAGATCATCGGGTCGGTAACCAAGGGGATGGAGGTCGCAGACGCGATCACTGTCGCCGCCGGGGGCGTCGAGATCCCGCCTCAGCCGATCCCGATGACAAAGGTGACGGTCGGCCCGGCCGTGGCCGCCAGTCCTGACGCGCCGAGCCCGGGCGGGTCGAGTTCGCACGCGACCAGCCCGCCCTCCCCCTCACCCTCGTGAGCCGGGACCGCCCAACCAGCCCAACCACGCCAAGCGCCGCGACCACCTGGAGGAACACATGACCAGCGTCACGATCGCCACCGAGAAGGGCGACATCGACGTCGACCTGTTTACGACGGATGCGCCGAAGGCGAGCCAGAACTTCGTCGACCTCGCCCGCAAGGGCTTCTACAACGACGTGATCTTCCATCGCGTGATTCCGGGCTTCGTTGCCCAGGCCGGTGACGGCGAGCACGGCAAAAAGTCGAGTCTCAACGCGGGGCGTGTCGGGACGGGCGGGCCCGGCTACAAGTTCGAGGACGAGAAGGTCAAGGGCGACTACGTCCGCGGTGCTCTCGCGATGGCGAACTCGGGGCCGAACACCAACGGCAGCCAGTTCTTCATCTGCCATCAGGACCTGACGGGCAAGCTGCCGAAGAACTACACCCTGTTCGGCCAGGTGACCAAGGGCATGGACGTCGTCGATGCGATCGTCTCGGCGCCACGCAACTCACGGGACCTGCCGGACGAGCCGGTGGCCATCACCGGCATCACAATTCACGACGACTGAGCCGCGATTCACGCACGCGCCGACGCGTCCGCGAAGGGTTCCGGGCGGGGTCGTTTATGCGCGCGCAATGAACGTTAAGGAATTTACATCGCGCCGTGCATCAAAACTCTTGGCTTTCGGAGGGGCACCGAGTAGCATGGCGATGCGCTGCTTGTCAGCCAAGCTGCCCCAGAACCAAGGTCATGGGTAGGTAGGGTCAGGGTAGTCGGTGCAGCCGACGTGATAGATGCCCTTGGCGCGTGGCGGGCGTCCGGTTCGCCGGACTTTCACCGGGACAGCATCGAGGCGGCTCCTTCGGGAGCCGCCTCGAACTATCTCCGCGACGCTGACCAAACGGCGATGCCGGCGTTGCCGGCCGCGCGTCCAAATACTCGGGTTGATCCCGGGGGCGATCAATCCGCATCGAGCGAGCGTGGTCGCGGACTGATTCCGCGGAATCTGTACGGACTGCGACATTGGCCACGCTCGTTCGCTTGGAAGTGATCGTCCGGTGGATCACGGGGCCGCTCCGGCGCATCCCTTCCCCACCACGCTCGCCCATCGGTGATCGTTGGAGGCGATCGGCTGGCGACGAACGAGCGCGGGACGACGCCGCTTCGGGCAGGGTCTCCGCAAATCAGCGGCTGGCCACGCTCGTTCGTCCGGCGTGCATCGGCGGGGCCGATCGGCTCGGCTTCAGCGGTTGCGGTCGGCGCGGACGAACATGTACGTGCCGACGATCGTGAACACCAGGAAGAACCCAATAGTCACCCCGAGGTCGATCCACGGGCTGTTCAGAACCGTGAAGGCGGCCTCGGGCTTGCCCGCGTAGAAGATGTTCCGCGCCAGGTCGATGCTGTAGGTCATCGGCATCAGCTTCGCGAGCAGTCCAAGGATCCCCGTCGAAGCGGCGACGGGGATCAGTGCCCCGGCCAGGAACATCTGGGGGAACACGAGCAGCGCCACGCCGGCGCCGGCGGTCTTCGGGTCCTGGACGAACCCGATGAAGAAGACGCCGAGCGAGCCCCCGGCCAGGGCGAGGATCGGGGCGAGCGCGATCACCCGCAGCAGGTCTCCGAAGTTCAACGGAATCTGCATGAACAGGATCATCGCGACGATGCCGACGAGCGAGATCAGCGACGCGATCCCCGACCCGACGATCTTGCCGAGGAGCACCGCGTACCGCGAGATCGGCGCCACGAAGAGCTCGGCCGTGAAGTCGTTCTCGCGCTCTTCGACGAGGTTCGTGACGCCGACGATCGTCCCCTGGTACAGGGTGTTGGCGACCATCCCGATGAGCATGAACGGCAGGTAGGCGTAGGGCAGCGCTCCACCGAGGTTCTGCGAGATGCTGCCGCCGAGGACGCCCATGAAGATCACCGGGAAGATCACGGTGAAGGCGAGCGACGACGGGCTCTTGACGGCGCGAAGGACCTCGCGCCAGGCGATCGCGAAGGTCGCATTGGCCTCGCGTGCAAGACGGCTCCGGATGCCCGGCCGGTCGGCGCGGCGGGAAGGGACGGCGCGCGCGGTCATGCCGCGGTCTCCCTCGTGGAGCGGAGAAGCTCGACGTAGGCGTCCTCGAGGCTCGGGTCGTGGACCCGGAGGACCGTGAGCGGCGTGGACAGCCGGCTGATCAGAGGCTGCGCTGTCGGGCCGCTGTAGGTGACGCGGATCAGGCCGACCTCATCGACCGTCGCGGCCAACCCGAGCCGGGCCAGCTCGGCGAGGAGCGCGGCGCGGTCGGCCGCGTCGAGGACGATCGATCGCTCGAGCAGTTCGGCCTTGAGCTCGTCGGGCGTGCCGATCGTCGCGATGCGGCCGTGGTCGATGACGCACACCCGATCGGCCTCTTCGGCCTCCTCGAGATAGTGGGTCGTGAGGAAGATCGTCGTCCCGTCGGCGGCCCGGACACGACGGAGGTACTGCCACAGCGAGTGGCGACTGACCGGGTCCAGCCCGGACGTCGGCTCGTCGAGGAAGAGCACGCCGGGTCGATGCATCAGGCTGCGGATGATCTCGAGCTTCCGCTTCATCCCGCCAGAGAAGGTCTTGAGCGGCTTGAAGATCTCGTCGCCGAGCCCGACGACGTCGGCCAGCTCCTCGATTCGCGTTCGATAGTCGACCGGCATCGTCCGGTAGAACGGGCGATAGGTGTACAGCCCGTACAGGGCGACGTGGAGGCGGATGTTCTCCTCGCCCGACAGGTGGAGGTCGACGCTCGGGTTCTGGAAGATGATCCCGATCCGGCTGCGGACCGCGGTCGCCTCGCGATCGAGGTCGTGGCCGTCGATCCGGACGGCTCCGGTCGTCTTGGCGAGGGTCGTCGTCAGGATCGAGATCGTCGTCGTCTTGCCCGCGCCATTCGGGCCGAGGAAGGCGAACAGCTCGCCCGCGCCGACCTCGAAGGCGATGTCGTCGACGGCGGGGCTGGCCGACTTCTTGTAGCGCTTGACCAGGTGTTCGACCTGGATCATCGGGTCCATGGGATGCTCCTGTGGATCGGTGGCGCGGGGGTGATCGGGAACACTGTAACCGGATTGGCAACACTGTAACCAGTCGGTAGAATGGCGTCAATCCCTGGCTCGTCGTCGATGGTCGGCGGCGAATGTGGAGCAGGTATGGAGAGCCGATGGCGATCCGGTCCGACGCGCGGCGCGCACTCGCGCACGCGCGACAGGCGCGGGCCGCGACCGAGCGGACGATCCGCGAGCGTCAAGAGCGCGGGGATGAGACGCAGCCCCGTCCGGAGGTCGTCTGGCTGCGCCTGGCGACGCTGTCCGCGCGGGCTCGGCGGGAGCTGGATCGGATCGTCGACGCGGCGATCGAGCTGGCGGACCGGGACGGGCTCGAAGCGCTCTCGATGCGCCATCTGGCCGCCGAACTGAACACCGGAACGACGACCCTCTACCGCTACGTCACTGGTCGCGACGAGCTGCTCGAGCTCATGGTCGACGCGGTGAACCGCGGTGGCGGCAACGAGGGCGATCTCGCCCGGCCGATGGTGGACTGGCGCGACGGCCTCCGGCGGGTCGCCCATGGTGCGCGAAGCCGGCTGCTCGCCCATCCCTGGCTGGCCTCGCAGCTACTGACCCGGCCGACGATCGGGCCGAACACGTTGCGTGGCGCGGAGTTCGTCATCTCGATCACGATCGGCCTGACGGGCGATGCGACCACGGCCGCCGCGATCACGTCGACGTTGCTCGCCTATGTCCAGGGCTCGGCCGTGGCCGAGCTGGCCGAGCAGGAGGCGCAACGCCGAACCGGCCTCGACGAGCATGCCTGGCGGCTGACGATCGCACCGTGGGTTCGCTCGATCATCGAGGACGCGCGCTTCCCTGCGTTCGCCCAGGTCGTCGTCGCCGCAGACGAGCTGTCCTTCCAGGACCGGTTCGTGTTCGGTCTCGAGCGGGTGCTCGACGGGTTCGAACGGTTCACGGAGGGCCGCGATCCAGCCGCACGATCACCGCTGTCGGCCGACGCTCCCGGCGCTCGAGGCGCTCCCGGCGCTCGCGGCGCTCGCGGCGCTCGCGGCGCTCCCGGCGCTCGCGGCTCCGACGATCAGCCGGCCGGTGGGTAGAAACCCGTCACGGTGTAGGCGTTGCCGCTGACAGCGCCCGTGTACGTGCACCTGACCGTGGGCGCCGCGGCGAATCCGTTGATCCCGCGGCCGATCGTCCCGCTCTGGCCGGCAGGGGTGACGTAGTCGATCTGCTTCCAGATGAAGAGCTGGCCGCCGTCGAGATGAAATGCCGACGGGCCGCCGTTGAACGAGGCGTTCCAGACCTGGCCGTCGTCGCAGGTCAGGACGAAATGGAGGGTCTGGCCGTTGTCCGGGTGGGCGAGCGCCGCGCCGCCGGTCAGGCCGGTCAAGGCGAGGGCGAGCACGGAAGCGGCAAGGAGGCGCTGACGCATGGGGCTTCCTCCGGGCGACCGGCGACCTGGCCCCCGGATGCCGGCTGCGGTCGGCGAATCGTCCCACGATCCAGCGAACCTCGCCGCGGGCGGCCGCGGCCGGCGGCATCGGCGGCTGGCATCGGCTGACAGCGACGCCGAGCCCGGGCCGCAAGCCCAAGCCGCTCGCCTCGGCGGCAAGCTTCGGCGAGCCCGGGTAGGCTCGGGTCGATGGACCTGCGCGCGGGAGATGGGGTGCGTGACGCCGCGCCAACGCCCGACGCCCCCTCGGGCGCGTCACCACCGTTCCTCTCGCGGCGCGACGTCCTTCGTGGCGCGGCGCTGAGCGGCATCGCTCTGTTCCTCGCCGCCTGCGGATCGTCCGCCACCCCGGCTCCGTCCACCGCCCCGGGCACAACGAGCAGCACGAGTCCGGGGCCGAGTCCCTCGCCAGCGCAATCGACTCCGGCGGCGCTCCCGTCGCCCTCGCCGACCCCGGCGACGTCGGTCCCGCTCGGTCGCAAGGTCGCCGGGCTGATGGTCGTCGGGTTCCGCGGCAGCGCGCTCGGAGACGCGCCGTGGGTCCGGACGGCGCTCGCCGAATCGGGCCTCGGCGGGGTGATCCTGTTCGACCGTGATCAGCTGACCGGAGGCAGCCGGAACCTCCTGTCGCCGGCCCAGGTCAACGGGCTGACCCGGGACCTGGCCGCGGCGGCGGGCGCGCGGCGGATCATCGTCAGCGTCGACGAGGAGGGTGGGATCGTCACGCGCCTCGGGCCGAACCACGGCTTTCCGGCATTCGCATCGGAGGCCACGATCGGGGCGGGCAGCGCGACAGCCGCGCGGTCGTGGGCGCGCGGAATCGCGACGACGTTGGCCGCCAACGGCTTCAACCTGAACTTCGCTCCGGTCGTCGACCTGGACGTGAACCCCAGGAGCCCTGCGATCGGGGCCCTCGACCGATCCTTCTCGGCAAACGCGGACGTCGTGGTCGCCCGGGCGACGGTCGAGGTCGACGAGCACCGAGCGTCCGGAGTCAGGACGACCCTCAAGCACTTCCCGGGGATCGGCAGCTCGACGACGAACACCGATTTCGGCGTCGCCGACGTGACCAAGACCTGGACCCGCAACGAGCTCGAGCCGTTCCGCCGCTTGATCGCCACCGGCAAGGCCGACCTCGTGATGGCCGGCCATGTCGTCAATGGCCAGCTCGACACCGACCGTCCCGCCTCGCTCTCCAAGGCGACCGTCAGCGGTCTCTTGCGTGGCGAGCTCGGCTGGGACGGGATTGTCGTAACCGACGATCTCCAGGCCGCCGCAATCACCGAGGCGTTCGGCCGCGATGAGGCGATCCTGCTGGCCCTCGAAGCCGGCAACGACCTGCTCCTGTTCGCGAACCAGCAGGTCTACGACTCGACGCTGGTCTCACGCGTCGTCAAGGTCGTCGAGGCAGCGATAGCGTCCGCTCGGATCCCCCAGGCGCGGATCGATGAAGCGTACGACCGCGTCCAGAGGCTGTTCGGCCGATCGGGCGTCTGATCCCTCGCGGCTGGCGCGTTGCGAACCAGATCAGGTTCGGGTTGGCGAGAGCGTTCGGGTCGTTGCGTCGCCGATCGCATACGTGGCGCGCTCTTCGTTCGACGAAACCAGGGGTCCACGAGAACGGGTCGTCCAGGACGCCGGCGGAACGGACGGCGACCCGCTGGGGCCGCTCGAGGGGAGCGGCGTCGGCGATCCGCTGACCGGCAGGCTCGGTCGAAGGGCCAGGCCGAGGATCATTCCGCCCCCGACGAGGACCGTGACGACGAGGGCGGCCGTCGCAGCGATCGCTCGAGCCGGCTCGCGCCGGGCTGTCGCGACGTTCGGCAGCCGAGAGCCGACCGCCTTTGGCCGGAGCCGACTCGAGACCGCCTCGGGTCCGGCCGCCTCCTCGAGCTCGTGGAGATGCTCGCGCAGGGTCGACGGCGGGTCCAGCTCGGTATGGCTGTATCGAAAGTTCCGACGGGCTCGCTCGATCCGTTCGTCGTCCACCGTCGAGCCTCCTCAGGTCAGCCCGGGGCCGACCCGATCGCCGAGCCCCTGCCGATTCTGACGGCTGAGATGGTCCTCATGTTCGACCGAGAGCCGCCCAACGCTGGTTGACCGACCGCGGTAGCGTCATCGGCGAGACCCGTCCGGTCGCTCATCACCGAAGGATCGTCGGAACCTCGAGGACCCGCCATGCACCGATCGTGCTGTTCGGCATCCAGTTCACGCTGAGCCTCGTGATCTACTCACTGGTGGCGGCGTGGTACGTCGCGCCCCGCCTGGCGCGACTCCCGCGCGACGTCGCCCTTGCGCCGCTCCTGTGGGTCCATGCCTTTCGCGTCGTCGGCGGCACGATCCTGGCGCCCGGCGCGGTCGATGCGGCGGTTCCGACGGACTTCCGGACGATGGTCGGCCTCGGCGACCTCGCCACCGCGGCCCTCGCCATCGTCGCGCTGGTCGCCCTGCGGCTGCAGCTGCCCGCTCGCATCGCCCTGGTCTGGCTCTGCGTCGGCGTCGGGTTCGTCGACACGCTGAACGCCGTGATCCAGTCGGTTCGCGACGACGTGTTCACGCTGGCCCTCGGGGTGAACTGGCTGATCGTCGCGGTCTACGTCCCGTCACTGCTGGTCAGCACGGTCCTGATCGTGCAACGGCTCGTTGCAACCGAGGGGTCCGCCGGAGAACCGGCCTGAGCCTCGGGATCAGGAAGCCTGGGCCGCTCGTGCCAGGCGACGGGCGATCGCGACGGCGATCCGCGCACGCCACGGCCCAGCGGCCGGCCGTCCGACCTGCTGCCGACTCACCATCCGGGCCAGCCCGGCCATCCGCTCGCGGTCCGCATCCTGCAGGCGCTCCTGTATCCGCTGTCTGGCGATGAGCTGTCTCTCGAAGTCGATCATCTGGCCCCCATGCCGCGTCCCGGGTCTTGGTGGTGTCCCGAGTTCTACGTTTCATGAGACGGGGCCGGATCTTCATCCCGCGACGCGTCGCGATCACCGGGCGGAGGTCCCGTGGTTGCGCCCGGTCATGGTTCCTGACGCCCCCTGTCCGGTTCAGCCCCGAGACTCGGATCGAACGAAGGAGGGCATCCGATGATCACCGAGCTGCGCCGTTATCGGATCAAGCCGGAACGGCTCGATTCGTGGCTGGCCTTCTTCCGGGAGGCGGCCCGGCAGCACGAGCCGCACGGCATCCGGGTCGAATACGCCGGCGTCGACCGCGAGACGAGCACGTTCACTTGGCTGCGATCGTTCCGGGACGAAGCAGATCGCGTCGCCCGAAAGGACGCGTTCTACGGGGCCGACTGGTGGCTCGACCGGGAGGCGTACGCCATGGACCACGTCCTCGAGTACGACGTGACCTTCCTCGACGCGTTCGCGATTCGCGAAGGCGGCAGCGTCGTCGCGGCACCGTGGCCGGCCGCCGGCGAACCCGCCGGCAGTCATGCCGATGGCCCGCCGGACGACTGGACCCGCTCGTCGCGGGCGATGTTCGTCCGGGCCTCGCCGGATGCCGTGTCACCGCGGTAGGCCAGGACCGCGTCTACGAGCCCAGCGGCAGGATCGCCGTCAGCGTCGTCCCCTCGCTGGGCGAGCTGCTGATCAGCAGCTCGCCATCGATGGCTGCGAGGCGGTCGACCAACCCGCGCAGCCCGGAGCCGCCAGCCGGATCCGCTCCGCCGCGTCCGTTGTCGGCCACCGTTACGATCAGGCGCCCGTCGCGAGCGGTCGCGTCGACGCGCGCCTCGGTCGCCCCGGCATATCTCGCGATGTTCGTCAGGCCCTCGGCGACGACGTAGTACGCCGCCGCTTCGATCTCGACCGGGAACCGTGCGTCGGTCACGGTCACGGTGATGGGGAACGGCGTCCGCTCCGCGAGCGCCTCGACGGCCGCCGCGAGGCCGGCGTCGGTGAGGATCGTCGGGTGGAGTCCGCGTGCCAGGTCGCGGACCTCGCGAACCGCCTTCAGGAGCTCCGCGGTCGTCTCGTCGATCAGAGTGGCGGCGCCGGTCGTTCCCTCGCGCGCCTGGTCGAGCCGCATCGCGAGGGCCACGAGCCGCTGCTGCGCTCCGTCATGGAGGTCCCGCTCGATCCGCCGTCGCTCCGCGTTGCCTGCCTCGACGATCCGGGCCCGCGACGCCCGGACCTCCTCGAGCTGGGCCCGAACCTGCGCGGCGAGCCGCTCGTTCTCGAGGGCCATCCGCGCCATCGACGCCACGGCACCCACCCGGCCGGGGTCCTCCTGGTCCAGCGCCGGATCGTAGGCGAGCACAGCGAGCGTCTCCCCGTCGCGCTCGAGTCGCGCGATTCCGCGATGGGTCAGCGGGCCACCCGGGACGTCGATCGATTGGCCGTCGGGATCCACGAACCCCGATCCGGAGGCCGCGGGGTAGGCGAGAACGAGCGTCGGATCTCGAAGCGCGCGCGCGAGGGTCTCCCGGAGACCGCCGAGGGGGACGCCGCGACCGAGTTCGAGGGCGAGGTCGGCGATCGAGCCACGAGCGAGCCGGGTGCGGAGCAGGCCCAGCAGGAAGCCAACCGGGAAGACAAGCCCCGCGAGGCCGGCGATCGGATGCTCCAGGACCGCCCTCAGGCCTCCGAGGCCGGCCGGGTCGGCGTCGACGAGATGCCAGGCGAGGGTGATCGCCAGCTGGAGTGGCGCGGCGACGATGATCGGCTGGAGGGCGCGTCGCATCGCCGGGCTGGCGCGGCGCCAGTGGCGAGCGAGGCCCGCGAGCACGGCCACGTACAGGAACGGCGCCATCAGAACGATCGCCCCCGGGCCGAACAGCTGGGCAAGATCGGCGTTCGGCCAGAGGACATAGGGATTGCGAGGCGAGAACCCCACCGGGTCGATCCGGGGGCTCCAGACCACCACCCACGCGAGCCTGGTCGCCAGGACGAACGCGTACGCAGCGACGACAACGGCGCGGTCGTAGCGATCCGAGAGCCGTCCGCTCGGGAACGCGACTACAAGGTGGACGAAGACGACGCTGCCGATCCCGATCGAAGCCTGGCTCAGCAGCCACGTCAGCGAGGTCGGGATCACCCAGATGACCCCGATCGCCCCGACGAGCTGGTAGAGGAGGAACAGCTTCCACATCGGGCCTGTCGGATCGCGTCGGTAGGTCACGAGCATCGCTGCCACCCAGAGGAGCTCGACGGTGAAAAACCACGCCTGCGTCGCGACCGACAACGATTGGGGCGGCTGGTACGGCCACAGGAATGGCCCGAACTGGTGGACCGCGGCCAATGCGACGCCGACGGCGCTCAGCAACACGAGGCGTTCGCTTGCGCTACTCACGTGCGGACCCCGCAGCCTCGGCCCCCAGACCGCCGGTCACCGCAGCCAGCCCCCAGCCGATCGCGGCCGCCACGACGACGACCCCGGTCACCAGCGAGAACGGCCAAGACAGCTCGGTGTGGACCACGGCAACGGTGATCTCGGCGCTCACGACGAACGCCGCCGCCAACCCGGCCCCCGCCACCCCGGTCTTCCAGCGGTCGGGTGAGAACCTCACGAGGACGTCGACGACCAGGCCGGCGACGAACGCAGCAGGGATGAACTCCGGTCCGTCGGCGGTCAGTCCGACGATGGTCGTCGAGGTGCCGAGCAGGACCCCGAATGCGCCGAATGGCGGACCCGTCCTGGCGAGCAGCACGGCCATGATCGCGACGAGCATCGTGGTGAGGAGCACCGTGGTCGTGGCGAGCGTCTCGCGCAGCATTGGATCCGCATCGGCCGGAGGGTTCTCGGCCCGTAGGAAGGCGATCCGCCCGTCCGCCGCCCACGCCCCGCCGCCCGACGTCAGATCGTCGGCGGCGCCCGGGTCCCGGCTGAGCAGCACCTGATCGCTGCCATCGGCGGCCATCGACCAGATCTCACCGCCGGGCACTTCGCCGCCGAGCCTTCGGAAGGCGATCCGCTTGCCGTCCGGGGACCAGGCCGGCCCGATGTCATCGGCCGGATCGGTCGTGAGGCGCCGCTCGGCGCTGCCGTCTGCCCCGATCACGAAGATGTCCTGGTTGCCTCCGCCGGGTCGCCAGGCGTTGAAGGCGATGCTGTGTCCATCCGGCGACCAGGTCGCACCCCACGTGAATCCGTGTTCGAAGGTCAGCTGGCGCGCGGTCCCTTTCCCGTCGGCGTTGATGATCCAGATCTCGGTTCCGCCGCCACGTGTGCTGTCGAGCGCGAGCTGGGTGCCATCAGGCGAGTAGGCCGCAGCTCGATCGTCGCCGGGCGCGTCCGTGAGCCGTTCCGGCGATCCTGTCCCGTCCGCCCGGGCACGCCAGATGTCGGCGTAGGTCCGGACCGGATTCGTCGGTCCGAACCCGATCCCCGTGCCGAGGATTCCACCTCCTCCGAGACCCGCCGGTCCGGTCGCCGCCCACGGTCCGCCCTCGGCCTCATCGGTGTACGCAATCCACACGCCGTCTGGCGACCAATGGGGGAGCCACTGCCAGCCCGGCCCTGCCACGACCGGGTGGGCGTCGCTGCCGTCTGCCGCGGCCATCCAGATGTCGGCCTCATCCGGGATGTCGAGAGGTGGGTGGTTGCCGATCACGAGTCGCGTGTAGGCCAGATGCTTCGCGTCCGGCGACCACACGGCGTTCCAGGCCTGAATCCCGTCGTGAGCCTCGATCAGGCGCGTCTGATGATCGCCATTGGCGTCCATCGACCAGATCTCGGCGTTCGGGATGAAGGCTGCCCGCTTCAGCAATCCAGTCGCGGCCGGGTGAAATCCGCCGGGAAGGAGCAGGGCCACGAGCACCAGAGCGGCGGACAGGACCGCGGCCCAGCGTGGGGGGGCCGCACCGTTCGACCGTAGCGCGGCGCGCAGGGGAGCAACGGCGATCAGGACGATCCCGCCGAATGCAACAAACCGGCTGGGCGCCAGCCCTTGGGAGAGGCCCCCGGGGATGCCGATGCCCTCGCGCCACCCGACATCCGCGATCAGGCCTGCGATCAGGGTGAGAACGCCGATCGCGAGGACCCCATACTCGTCGGGCATCGCCCGACGCCAGCCTCGTCCCTGCCGTGTGGCGCGGATTGCGAGCCCGATGATGACCGCCGTGGAGGTCGCGATCGCCAGGTACAGCGGCACCGCGTGGATCGACAGAAGGGGATCGGAGTCGACTCCGTGGGTGACCGCCCAGACGAGGAGGCAGATGGCACCCACGAACCATGTGGCCACGCCGACCGCGAGCCAGGACGTGCGAGTGGTTGCCCGGGTGGTCGACCTGTTCGGGTCGGCGTCGACCGAGGCCATTGCCAGGTCCGGTGAGCCGCTGATCCCAGGCATGTGCCCCTCCTCGATCATCGTACGCTCGCGCCGGCGGACGATCCAGAGACGCCGTTCAGCAGACGAATGGCGCACCGCTCGCGGGGAACGGTAAGGCCGGCCGCTCCTCGGGCAACCGGTGGTCACACGTGGGACGTCCCCTCGCTATTCAAGGGCCTGCACCGTCAGCATCGTGGTCGTCGAGGTGGCACGATCCGGCCATGCGTCAGCCGCGCACCTTGTGAACGACCCTGCGCCCGCACCGATCCGGATCGTCCTTGCCGACGATGCCGTCCTCCTGCGGGAAGCCCTCGCCGGCGCGCTGGCGGCCGCGGGCTTCACGGTGGTCGGGCAGGCAGCGGATGTGCCGGAGCTCCTCGCCGTTGTTGACCGCGAGTTGCCTGATGTCGCGGTGGTCGACGTCCGGATGCCGCCCACCCATACGACGGAGGGACTCGAGGCCGCACGGAGAATCCGCCAGGCGCACCCCCGGATCGCGATCCTGGTTCTCTCCCAGTACGTCGAGACCCGCTACGCCGTCGATCTCCTGCGGGAGGATCCGGCGGGAATCGGATACATGCTCAAGGACCGGGTCACCAGGGTCTCGGACCTGGCCGACGCGGTGCGGCGGGTTGCCGCAGGCGGTTCGGTCATCGATCCCGAGGTCGTCGCGCGCCTGCTCGGCCGGCCACGGAACCACTCACCGCTCGATGAGCTCACGCCGCGGGAGCGCGAGATCCTCGGCCTGATGGCGGAGGGGCGCTCCAACCAGGCGATCGCCGACCGACTCGTCCTCGAGCTGAAGACCGTCGAGGGCCACGTCCGAGCGATCTTCTCGAAGCTCGATCTCGAACCGACGGCGGAGGACCATCGCCGCGTCCTCGCCGTGCTCGCTTATCTCCGGAGCTAACGGCTCCGCGGACGGTCGAGCCGCCGGCGGACGACGGTGCAGACCCTCGGATTCGGCTAACGCGAACGAGTGGTTGCTCGGGCGAGGATGCGTCTCAGCGGACGTAGCCTGCGGGCAATCACAGCTCGCTGGAGGCCCGTCTCGTGAGTGCAGCTCATCCCTCGATGCGGTCCGCGATGGACAACCAATTCGGTCGACCGGCCAGAGGCGTGCGGGGCCTCCGGGGGCAGGCACTCAAGCAGACGGTGCTGGTCATCGTCGTCGTCGGGGTCCAGGTCCTCCTGGTTCTGGGTCTTGTGGCGTCCACGCTCGGTCTCGGCCACGACGGCCTTGCCGACCCTGGCCGCCTGCCGATGCCTGAGCCGGCACCCGCGGGGGCTTCGCGTGCCGGGTTCGTCCTCGGCTAAGCGATCGGGCAGGGACGTCCCCATGGACGGCACGGTCGGTGCGCGAACGACATGTAGCGAACCCGGCACATCAGTCGGCCAGGCCGAGCCTCACGGCAACGGCCGCGGCCTCCGTCCGGCTCGCGACGCCGAGCTTGCCGAGGATGTTCGAGACGTGGACACCGGCCGTGCTCTCGCTGATGAACAGCGTGTCCGCGATCCGCTTGTTGGTCTGCCCGCCCGCGACAAGCGCGAGGACCTCCCGCTCGCGGGACGTCAAACCGAATGGATCCGGGGCAGGCGCTTCGCCCACCGATTCCGTCGGCGCCGCCGAGACGTGAGTCGGTGGTTCCAGGATCAGGCGCGCCCGCCTGGCGAGCCCATCGATCTCGTCCCGCAGTGGCGCGGCTCCCAAGGCGTCGGCGGTCGCGCGCGCTTCGGCGAGGACCGCCGTCGCCTCTGAGCGGGCACCGGTCGCCAGGAGCGCCTCGCCCTGGCGGTACCGGGAATAGGCCACGTTCCACGGACGGCCGAGTCCCGCCCAGTGGTCGGCCGCTTCGACCCAGCCATCGACGCCGGGCTCACCCGCGGCCCGCGTCGCCTCGGCCCTGGCCAGCGCCAGATACCCGCGCGGCTCCGCCGCGGCCGGGCTTGCGGGGTCGATCGAGGCGATGCTCGTGGCCGCCTCGTCGGCCAGGTGGCGCGCGTCTGTGATCGCGGCAAGACGCTCTGGACCCCGGTGGGCGGCGGCGGCGGCGAGCGCTCGATCGGCCGCAACGCGCGCCGCCACGGCGTTGAGGAATGTCAGGAGCCCGACATCGTCGGTCTGGGCAACGCGCGCCAGCCCGTCGGTCGCGGTGGTCCACGCCTCGTCGAGCCTGCCTTCCGCAAGCTCGAGCTCCGCGATCCCGGCGGACAACGGCGCGGTGAACTGGGAATCCGACGCGGTTCGCGCCCGCTCGGCCGCAGGGCGGAGGAGGGACCGCGCCAGGTCGAGATCCCCCATTCGCACCGCCAGCGGGCCGGCGCTGACGGCGTGATTGATTCCTGCCACCCCCTCCGGCTCGTCCTCGGCGGCACGCGCGAGGAGATCCCTGGCCTCGGCCCATCGGCCCAGGTCGATCAAGGCGGTGGCCCGGTTCGCAAGATGGAAGATTCCGAAGGTCTGCCAGACCCCGTTTCGGCGGGCCCAGTCGGAGCCCGTGCCGGAGACCTCCGCGGACTCCTCGAGCCGCCCACAGACCTGGAGAACGGTGGCGTAGTTGCCATACGCGCGGCCCATCTCGAACGTGTCATTGAGCGCGGGCGTTCGCTCGAAGACCTCCCCCATCATGTCCACCGCCTGCGCGCAGTCGCCGAGCTGAGACAGGCAGACGCTGAGCGAATTCATCGCGTTCAGCTCTTCGAGCTCGGCTCCCACCGCCCGGGCGACCTTGATCGCCTCGCGACAGACCTCGATCGATTGGCGATAGAGGCCGCGGAGCATGAGGACGGCCGCGTAGCCGCTCAGCGCGCGAGCGAGGATTGGCGACGGCGCTTGCCCGTTCAAGAGCGCCACCGAGTCGGCGTGATACCGAAGGGCGTCGTCGAACTCGCCGGCACCCCACGCGATCCGGCCGAGGCGCTCGAGGAGGAAGGCGGTGCGGGTCGGATCGGCGCCGAGCTCGGAAAGCTCGACCGCTCGTCGCCCGGCATCAACCGCACCGCCCATCTCACCCGCGTTCCAGCGAGCCACGGCCAGCTCGTACAGAACCTGGATCTGGTCCACGTCGGTTGGCCGATCGTCGGCCGGCACGGCGTCCCAGAGGTCGAGCCCGCGCTCCAGGTCGCGCGCCGCTGTCGCGAACGCATATGCGCGCGCACTCGCGCGGCCGGCCGCGATCCATGCCGCCAGCGCACCGACGAGGTCATGGGAAGCCGAGGCATGGTGAGCGAGCGCCGCGAGGTGGCCCGCACCGGCCGCGCCGTCGGCGACCGGTCGCTCGCGAAGCGCCGCTGCATAGCTCGCGTGGTGACGCCGCCGCTCGGTCGGCAGGAGGTCGTCGTATACGGCCTCCTGGAGCAGCGCGTGCCGGAAGGCGTACAGCGCAGTCTGCCCTTCCGTCCTCGCGACCACGATCCCAGCTGCGATCGCCTCGCGAATCGCCGCCTCGAGGGGTTCCTCGCCGAGGGCGGCGACTTCGTGGAGCAGGTCGTGCTCGACGGACCGGCCGGCAACGGCCGCCACGCCGAGTAGCGCCGCGACCTCGTCCGGCAGCGCGGCGATGCGACTGAGTAGCACTTCGCGGAGGTCGGACGGCAGCTGGTCCTGGGGCTGCACGGCCCCCGCCGCCAGGAGCTCCTCCACGTAGAAGGGAATGCCCTCGGACCGGTCACCGATCGCCTTGAGAAGCGCCTGGTCGGGCGGGACCGCGCGAATCGCCTCCACGAGGTCGGCCAGCGCCCTCGCGGTCAGACGTTCCAAAGCAAGCCGGCTTACGCGCGGCGTGCGCTCCATCTCGGCCAGCCACGGACGGATCGGGTGACGACGGTGGATCTCGTCGGTTCGATACGTGGCCACCAACAGCAGGCGCTCCGCGCGCGCGGTCCGGGCGATGAAGGCGAGGACGTCGCGCGTCGAGCGGTCCGCCCAGTGCAGGTCCTCAACCACGAGCAGCACCGGTTGCCGGTCGCCGAGCCGGCCGAGAACCCCCAGGACCGCCTCGAGCATCCTGGCCTGCACCCAGTCCGGGCGGGTCGCAGCATCGCTCAGCTCGATCGTGGCGCCTAGCTCGGGGACGAGCCGGCCGACGGCGGGACCGGCCGACCCCACGACTTCCCGAAGCGCATCCGGGGGGAGGAGCCGAGCGAGCGCCCGGAGTGCGTCGGCGATCGGAGCCAACGGCAGCCCCTCGTCGTTTCCGAAGCTGATCGACGCGCCTTCCAGGACCACGCCGCCGCTCTTCCGGGCATGCCGGGTCAACTCCGCCACCAGGCGGCTCTTGCCGATCCCCGCCTCGCCGCCGACGAGCACGGTCAACGGCCGGCCGGCTGCCGCGGCGTCCCATGCCGCGATGAGCGTTCGCAGCTCCTCCTCGCGGCCGACGAGAACGGGACTCGAGACGCGCGTTGCCATTCTGCCGATCATAGGCAGAGGCTCCACGCCCGGCATCGCAAACGGGCCGGCTGGTGCCGGCCCGTTTCCTTTCTTGCCGTGGGTGATCGTCATGCTGATCGGGGCTGCGACGACCTCGTGGAGCCTATGCCATCGACCTGGCGAGCCGCCGAAGGTCGCCGATCGTCCGCGGGATCCGCAACACCGGATTCGACGAGCTGAAGGAGTGCTTGCCGCCGCGGGCCAGGCGATAGGCCGAGGCCTCGTCGCGGAGCTGCTGCTGCTGGGCGTTGACGATCTGGAAGCGGGTCTCTGCGTCCATCGTTCGTTCCTTTCGGTCGGTCCGGATTGGTGTTCGATGGACACATCCTCGCGCCGCCCGACCCGCCCGCCATCGCCCATTCACCCAGTTCTCAGCGAGGCCGACCCTTTATTTGGGCGGCATCGCTCGGTCGACCCTTTAGGCGGCCGTCGCCGCACCTCTAGCTCGCGGCTTTCTTCACGAGCTCGGCGATCCGCGCCTCGACCCCGGCGGACAGCTTCGTGACCGCGAACGAGACCGCCCACATCTCGCCATCGTCGAGGCTGGCGTCCGGCTGGAACTCGAACGTCGCGTACCTCACCTTGAACTTCGACTTGGGCTTGAAGAAGCAGATGACCTTGCCGTCCTTGGCGTAGGCCGGCATCCCGTAGTACGTCCGAGGCACGAGGACGGGCGCCGTCCCGGTCACGAGCGCGTGGATCCGTTCGCCCATCTCGCGATCGGGACTCGGCATCTCGGCGAGCTTGGCGCGCACCTCCTGCTCGCCGGCTGCGCGCTCCTCCGCGGGGTTGAGGCGGCCCTGCGATTTGCGCTCGCGAGCGGTCGCCTGCACGGCGGCTCGCTCTTCGTCGGTAAAGACGTTCTCGGGGTTGCGCACCGCGCGCGTCGGCTTGGCGGTCGTCTTTGTGGCTGGCATCGTTGGCTCCCTTCGGGTGGTCAGGCCGTCGCCGCTGCAGCGGACTTCCGCTCGAGGACCCGGATCGCGTTGCCGAACGGGTCGCGGAGGCCCATGTCGGTGCCGTAGAAGTGGTCGATCGGCTCCTGGGTGAAGTCGGTGACGCCCCGCTCCTGGAGGGTTTCGTAGAGGGCGCGAACGTCGTCGGTATGGAAGACGAGGCCGCTCAGGGCGCCCTTCGTGATCAGCTCACGGAGCTGCTCGGTGGTGGCTTCGTCGTGCAGGGGCGGACCTGGTTGCTCGAGGTTGATCTCGACGTCGGGCTGGCCCGGGACGCGGACGGTCAGCCAGCGATAGGACCCTTGCTTGACGTCCGAGCCGACCTCGAGCCCGAGCTTGTTGACGTAGAAGTCGAGCGCCTCCTCCTTGTCGAGGACATAGATCGAGGCGACGTTGAGCTTGGTGAACATCGGTCGTGTTCTCCTCCGCGCGTGTCGATGTGGACAGCGATCAGGCTAGGTCCCGGCAGCCGCGCCGGCTTCTCCAAAACTGCTGGATTGCGTCCCATTGTCCGTTGGGTTCGCGGTGGCCGCCGCGACGCGCGGTCGCATGGCCCACATCTGGACGCAGTTGGGCGGGACCATCGGGCCATGTCCCTCGCGGTAGCTCGAGGGCGTCTCGCCGATGATCTCGCGAAACGTCCGGCTGAAGGTCCCGAGGCTCATGAAGCCGACGTCGAAGCAGATGTCGGTGACGCTCCGGTCGGTCTCGCGCAGGAGGAACATCGAGCGCTCGACCCGCCGCCGTTGGAGGTAACGGTGCGGCGTCTCCCCGAAGGCCGCGCGGAAGCTGCGGCTGAAGTGCGCCTCGGAGACATACGCGACCGCGGCCACGGCGCGGACGTCGAGCGGCTCGGCGTAGGCGCGGTCCATGGCGTCGCGGGCGCGCAGCAGGCGCCGGTTCAGATCCTCGATCTCGTGGCTCACCCCGACAACGCTACGCCATCGAGCGGCGGGTCCTCAGGAAGCCAGCGGCTAACCCGGCTGTTGCGTGGCTGCGGCGCCGGCAGGGCCCGCCACGATGCGTTCGTGGACCTCGCGCGTCAGGTTGTGGATCTCGCGCGTCAGCTCGGTGTTCAGCTTGAGCTCCTGCTCCTCTTCGACGAAGTCGTGATCCGCTTTTGCCTGCTGGAAGGCCGCCTGGCGGTTCTGGCCGATCATGACGAACGTCGACAGGAAGATCGCCTCGAGCGACACGACGAGGGTCAGGGTGGGCCACGGGCTCTTCTCGAACACGAGCATCCAGACGCCGAACACGATGGCGTGCAGATAGACGAACAACATCGAGCCGGCGAAGGCCGTGATCCGGTCGGCGATCCTCAGCTGGATGTCCGCGGCTCGTTCCGCGTTCACCCGATTGACGACCGGGTGATGAGTCGGTCTGTTTGCCACTTCGCTTCTCCCGCTGCCTGGTCGGCTTCGACGGCCGCATGCCAAGCATGCCCAGAAGCCGGCGCTCGACGTGATCCTGAGCCAGATCGGCGTCTCGCGCCCGCGTCACACATCCGTCTCCGTCGCGGCCAGGCGTTCGACTCGTCTGTCCTCTCACGCATGGGGGCAAGCAGGGAGTCAATGAGACTCGATCTTGGCGGCCTCAACTGGCTCGCCGTCGTCATCGCCGCAGCTGTGTACTTCGCGTTGGGCGCGGTGTGGTTCGCGCCTCAGTCGCCGATCGGACGAGCGTGGATCGCCGCCAGCGGCTACACCTCGCCGACGAGCGGCATGTCCGCGTCCAATGCCTTTTACGTTTTCCTGTCGTGACGAGCCTATTGGCGGTCGTTGCGGTCGCGCTGCTCGCTCGCGCGTCGGGAACGGACACGGTCAGCGAAGCGCTCGTCCTGGGCCTGGTGGTCGGCATCGGTGTCGCGGCCGCCATCCTCTTCAGCGTTGCTGCGTTCGAGTTCGCCAAACCCCAGAGGTGGATAAGGGGTTGATCGATGCGGCGCATCACGTGTCGGTCTGACGATCGCGGCGATCATCCTGGTCCTCATCCACTGAGGTTCGCGTCCGAGTCGGACCCCGAGCACACGGATGGGCCTCCGCCCTCCATTCGCGTGGGGTTTCCGCGGGTTCGACCGCAAGCCCTAAGGAGTCGCGACCGCCGGAGGAGCCGATGTGGTCACTGGAAGAGATCGGTTGTCAGGATCGCCAGGTGACCGATCTGACTTCGACCGGCTCGCGAAGGCCCTTCAACGTCAGTAGACGGGGCTCAGAAACCGCGTATCGATCCGCGCCCAGGTCGGCCAGAACCGTTGGTGTTGCCAGGATCTCCTCGCGCTCAGCCGCCGCTCCGACGCGGGCGGCGACATGGATACCCCGGCCACTGTAATCGCGACCACGGCGGCTCGCCTCGGCGGTGTGGAGTCCGATTCGGACCCACGGCGCAAACCCATGCTCCCGCCGATGGCGCATGAGCCGGCGCTGGATGTCGACCGCAGCGCGGATCGCTTCGGTCGCCTGATCGAAGGCCACGAAGAAGCCGTCGCCCGTGTTGCTGACGACCTCGCCTCGGTGCTCGGCAATGGTGGTTCGCAGCTCGCGGTCGTGCCAATCGAGCATCTCATGCCACGCGTCGTCGCCAATCGCGCTGACCAGGTCGGTCGAGGTCACGATGTCCGTGAACATGAAGGTCCGAGTCGCTCGCTCTTCCGGCTGCGCGGGCGCCCCACCCTCCGGTGCCCCGCCGAGGAGCGTGTCCACTCGCCGGACCTCGCGCGTCGCCCCCAACCGGTCGAAGACCGCGCGGACGGCGAGCAGATCACGCCTGGCGGTCGCTTCGTCGCCTTCGGCCGCGAGCGCCTCCGCGTAGTGGACGCGAGCCTGGGCGGCCTCGTACGGCAGGTCGGTCGCCTGCCAGAGTCGCCAGGATTGGCCGAGAACCGGTGAAGCCTCCTGCGGCCTGTTCTCTCCCAGAAGGAGCTCGCCGCGGGCCGTCATGGCGCCGGCGCGAAAGAGCGGACGCTCGAAGTCGGTGGCGATCTGCTCGAGTTCCTCGACGGCCTGCCGAGCTGTCTCGAGGTCTCCGGAAGCCAGGGCAATGTCGACCTGGGCCGGCAGGAGCCGGCCTCGGGCCGTGCGGTCCGAGAGGGCTCCGGTCCCGGACGCCGTGGCCAGCGCCCTGGCAATCGAGCGCTGAGCATCCTCGACCTGACCGCGAGAAAGCTGCACAAGCGAGAGGCCGGGCTGGCCGTCATGGCCGTATTCGTACGCGCGGTCGAATGCCTCAGCCGCGGCGTCGAGATCGCCCAAGCGGAGCCGGATCTCTCCGAGCGCGTTGTACGCGAACCCGAGCCCGTCCATGAGTCGGAACCGTTGGAGGACCTCGCACGCCCGGAGCACGTCGGTCTCGGCCTCGACCAAGCGTCCTCGGAGCATCTTGAGCTCAGCCCGGTGAACCTGGCAGATTCCAGGGTAGCCGTCGGCGCCGTTGCGGCGCATCCAGCGCTCGCCTTCGTCCGCCCACTGCGACGCGCGCTGGAGATCGCCGACGCCCCGGCATGCGCCGATCGTCGTGCAGAAGATATCGCTCGCGACACGCAGGTCGAGACCTCCGGACGATGCCGCCGCCGCCGCCTCGTCGAGCTCGGCGAGGCCGACCTGCCATCGTCCGGCCATGACGTCGGCCATGCCCTTGAAGCTCATCGCGCTGTAGAGGGCGTCAGAGTTTCCCTTGCGTCGAGCGAGCTCCATCGCCCTGTCCAGGGTCTCGATGCCCCCGTCGAGATGGCCCGCCATCAGCAGCCCGATCCCGTCATAGACCAGCTTCTGCGCCTGGAGCGGCGAGTCGGGGAGGGCCTCGAGCAGCCGCTCTGCTCGCGCCTGCCACCCGGCGCCGATCGGGATCGCGATGCGTCGATAGGCGTGATACGCGAGGGTGATCGCGACACCGGCGGCGTCCTCGGCACGACCCGCCTCCTCGTAGCCTGCAAACGCCCGCTCGAGCGCATCGGTCGCTTCGTCGGGTTTGCCCGCCCACCATGCGGCCACGCCGAGGAGCTCGAGGTCATCGGCCGACAGCGCGTTCTCCCGATCGGCAGCCGTCAACGCATCCACGCCTTCGTCCCATGCGTGGCGTTTCACCGCGTCCCTGCCGAGTTCGACTGAGGGGATCATGTCGCGGTCAGACTGGCTACCTCGGTCTCGCCTTCTGGAGCCCAGGGTCGATTATCCGCGACGGTGGGAACCCCTCCCGTGGTGGCTCGTTATCGGCAACGATCCGCGAAAGCTCGACGCGCGAGTTGATGTCCAGCTTCGAGAAGATGTGTCGCAGGTGGCTGTTGATCGTGTGGGGTGAAAGGAAGAGCCGGTCGGCGACTTCCCGATTCGTTCGTCCGGCTGCGACGAGGCGGGCGACCTCTGTTTCCGAACTCGTGAGAGCAGCCCAGCCGGCCGATGGACCATCCGCCGATGTGAGCCGTCGCCGGACTCCCAGCCCTCGGAGCCGACTCCGGACGCGCCGCGCGTCCCATGTCGCGCCGACCTCGGTGTAGACCTCCAGCGCCCGTCCGAGCGTCGCGATGCTGGCGTCGCGATCGACCGTCATGTAGCGCGTTCCCAGGTCCTCGAGGCACGAGCCGAACGCAAGTCGGCGCGGGCTCGTCTCGAAGAGGGAGGCGGCGTGCTCCAGGCCCTCGGGACGGTCCAGCACGAGCCCGGCGACGTGCGCGGCGACCGCCGCGATCGTCCGCACCTCGGGATTCAGGTCGGCGCGTCGCCGAGCGCTCGCCAGGCACTGCTCCGCGAGCGCGGAGTCCTTCGCAGCGAGAGCAATCCGAGCCACATGGACGTCGTCCGTCACGTCGATCGGGAATCTCGGGAGGGCCGAGCGCCCGTCGCGCTCGATCGGGACACCCAGGCAGCGACGCCCTTCATCGGCGTCGCCGTTGGCCATGGCGTACAGGGCGAGCACCCAGGCGGCGTGCCGCAGGACCGCCGGGGTCCCTCGATCAACGACCACGTGCGCGGCGTCGTCGAGCCGACGCATGAGCGCCACATCGCCGGTGTGAAGGGCGAGCCGTCCGAGGGCCGCCACGCCGGCCGCGTCGAGCACGGCCATGGCATGACGACCATCCTCGGCCGCGAAGCGCTCCTCGAGGATCGACTTCGCGCTCGCCAGTTGGCCCGTCTGGAACAGGAGGCGGCCGCGCCAGGTCTCGAACATCTGGTACGCCCATCCCTGTCGATCCCGCCGCGCGGCATCGAGGCCATCGGCGGCGATCTCCAACGCCTCGTCGTAGCGATCGAAGACGCTTCGCAGCTCGCCTCGCCACATGTGTGCAAGACGCAGGCGCTGGTCGTCGTCGGCGCCGATTCCCTCGCGACAGGCCTCGTCGACCAGTTCCCTCGCCCGGTCGAAGGAGTCCTCGGCGTATTCGACTGCGCTCTCGGAGAGATGGAGTGTGAATCTGGAACGAATGTCTCCCGACGTCGCGGTCGCAGCCTCTGCCTCCGCCTCGATCGAACGCGACTGGTCCGGCCGGCCGGAGGTGACGAGGTTGTGATGAAGGTTCGCCAGGTGGCGTGCCCGAACGACGTCCGACAGGCCGGGCAGGGCCAGCGCGAGACGCCCAGCGCTGATCCGGATCTCCGGCGAGATCGCGAACATGCCGGCGATGCTCAGCCGGACGTCGGCTTCCTGCTCCGCTGGGAACGTCTCCCGCAACGCCCGGTCCGCGAAGGCGATCGCGGCGTCGCTGTCGCCGAGGATATGAAGGGCGATCACCGTCGTGCTCACGATCTCCCCGCGGCGGGGATCGCGGCTCGAGGAGATCTCCAGGGCGCGACGCCCGAACGCCGCGGCCGTCGCCGGATCCGACGTGAGGAGCGTCCTCGCCGCGTCCAGAAGCGTCGAGACCGCGATCTTGTCGCCAGGCTCGGCACTCGCTGCCAGCTGGAGGGCGACCTCGACCGGCAGGGCCCCGCTCTGGAGCAGCACCCCCGCCGCCCAGCGGTCGATCGCCCGGCGGGCCGATGCGGGCACGCTGGCGCGGACTGCATCGCGGGTGATGTCGTGCCAGAACCCAAGCCCGTCGCCCCGCTCGACGAAGAAGTTCGTCTCGAGCAGCTCCTTGACGGGTGCGAGGAGGGCACCGGGTTGCCAGCCGAGCGTCCGAGCGAGGTCAGCGAAGGAAAATGACCGGCCGAGCGAGGCCGCGACGGTGGCTGCTTCGGTTCCGGGCTTCGACAGGCGAGCGAGTCGCTCGCGCATGTCTTGCTGCACGCGCTCAGGCAGCGGGCCCTCGATGAGTCTGGCTTGGCCCTCGACGAGGCGGATCCGATCCTCCTCGCGAAGGCCCAGCAGCGTCTCGACGACGAGATACGGACTACCGGCAGCCTGGTGCACGAGTTCGAGGAGACCATGATGCGGCTCGGCCTGGAGGAGGTCGGCCGCCAGGCGTTCAACGGCCTGACTCTCGAGGGGCTCGAGGAGAACCTTCGCTGCCCCAGCGCGCTCGAGGCGTTCGATCGAATTCGACGCGTCGGGAGCCGACTCGGGTGATGGACGCCAGGCGATGAGCCACCCGATCGGCGCGTCTGCGAGCGCGATCGGAAGCGATCGCAAGGCGGCGGCCGTTCCGCTGTCGATCCATTGGGCGTCGTCGATCACGATCAGCAGAGGAGCCGACCTGGCCGCCGCCTCGAGCTGCCGTTGAACATCCCGCAGGATCCAGAATCGCTGTTCCGGCTGGGCCCTGACCCCTGCGAGCGCGTCGTCCTCGAGCAGCGCGTCGGGTCCGCTGAACAGTGCGTCGAGGAAGGCGGCGAGCTCGACGACCCGCTCACCTGGCTCCGCCATCGCGACCCCGGCTCGGGCGCCGACGCTCCGTGCGATGCGGACGGCTTCGAGGAGGAGCCGGCTCTTGCCGATGCCGCTGGCCCCCTCGACGATGATCACGAAGCCAGAGCCCCGGCGAAGTGCATTCATTCGCTCGCGGATCAGCAGCAGCTCCGGATCTCGCCCGTGGATCCTCGTCTGGAGGGTCCCCGGGCGCGCTCCGGTGGCCGCCGCAATGGCGGCTGCGCCGAGGGCTGGTGTCGACAGGGTCCGCATCGATCGAGGGAGCGAGCATAGTCGCAGCCCGATTCGACGGCCATCGGCGCAAGAGACGATTGGCTCGTTCGTGCGATGCGCGCGGCCGTGGTCGCCGTCGAGACTCAGGGTCCGCTCGCGACGGCGATGGGACAAGTGGGTTCGGCCACGTCGAGCGACGCACGAGGAGACCGTGATGTCTGGTCGTCCCAACATCGTCCTTGTTCACGGCGCTTGGGCCGACGGCTCGAGCTGGAGTGGTGTCATCGAGCGGCTGCAGGCCGCCGGATTCACCGTCCGCGCGCCGCAGTTTCCGCTGACCTCGCTCGCCGATGACGTGGCCCGCCTGCGGCAGGTCCTTGCCTTCCAGGACGGACCGACAATCGTGGTCGGACACTCGTACGGCGGACAGATCATGACCGCCCTGGGCAGCGACGCCCCGAATGTCGTCGGGCTGGTGTACGTCGCGGCGTTCGGCCTCGACGAGGGCGAGTCGCTCGGAGCGCTCCTGGCACAGGGTCCGGTGGCGCCGGCCCTGGTTCACCAGTTCACGGACGCCCGAGGCTTTACCTGGCTGTCGGAGGACGACTTCGTCGGGCACTTCGCTGCCGACGTGGAGCCGTCACGAGCTCACGTGCTCTACGCGGTGCAGCAGCCCCTCGCGGCGTCCGCATTCAACACGGTCATGGGGACGCCCGCGTGGCGGTCGCTTCCGTCGTGGTATCTCGTCGCGGACAACGACGAGGCGCTCCCGCCTGCAGCGGAGCGCCAGTTCGCCGGCCGGATGGGCGCGACAACGGTGTCGGTCGCGTCGAGCCATGTCGCGATGGTCTCGCATCCCGCCGAGGTCGCCGACTTGATCGAGACGGCCGCCGCCACGGTTGGTGCGGCATCCGCGCGCTGACCAGCGCTCTGAAGGAAGGGACCCACCAGATGCCGATGATCGATGTCTATGCGTCCTCGGGGACGTTCAGCGACACCCATGCCCTCGCCAGGAGCCTCGCCACGGAGCTGATGACGATCGAGCAGGTGCCCGACATTGCGATGTTCCGGAAGAACACGGCCGCGTTCGTGCATGACCTGCCGGCGGGGGCGCTGTCCAACGTCGATGGCGATTCGACCTACGTCCGGGTCCAGGTCCTGACGAACCACGGAGCGCTCGATCGCGCCAAGCAGATTGCCGTCGTCTCGCGGCTCACCGCGCTCGTCGCCGATGCGGCTGGCGATCCTTCCCTCTCGGAGCGGACGTGGGTCCTCCTGACCGAGGCTCCCGACGGCGGCTGGGGACTCGCCGGCCACGCGAACACGAACGACGAGCTCATCGCCGCGGCACGCGCCCAGCTCGCCGCGCTTCGCTCGAACCCGACGCCCTGATCACCCGCGTATCCCGGAAACGAGACCCGCGAAGTTCGGCGGGTCTCGCTCTGGTGCCGAGCAAGCTGATGCGTGCCCGGGTCCGCTAAGTCGATGCCGGATCCCGCTGGATGCATGGCGAAGAGCAAGCGATTCAGCGTCGACGCGAATTCCCCAATCCGATCGTCATCGAAATCAGCCCAACGACTGGGGCTGAGCCGAGCGTCGATCGCCTCCGCGGGAGGGCGTCGGACGAGAAGCCAACTGTCAATCGGCACACGTACCGGTATGAGCGGTCAGCCGGATCGGACCGAGAACAGCCGCCATTCACCTGGGACGCCCTTCAACTGGTGCGTGCCCCGGTCCTCGAAGTCGATGCCTGATCCCGCGACGAGGTCCTTGACCGTCCCGGAGACGAGGATCTCGCTGGGACCCGCCTGGGCGGCCACGCGTGCGCCAATGTGCACCGCGATGCCGCCGACCCCATCCGTGTTCATGAGTTCGATCTCGCCGGTATGGACGCCGGCTCGGATCTCGAGCCCGATCGGACGTAGCTGCCCGACGATCGCTTGGGCGCAGCGCACCGCCCGCGCCGGGCCGTCGAACGTCGCGAGGAACCCGTCGCCAGCCGTATCGATCTCACGACCCCGGTATCGGCCGAGCTCATGACGCACCAAAGCATGGTGCCGTTCGAGCAGCTCCTTCCATGCGCGGTCACCGATGGCGCTGGCCCGTTCGGTCGACTGGACGATGTCCGTGAAGAGCACGGTCGCGAGGACGCGGTCGTACTCAGGGGGCGGCCGGACGCCGGTGAGGAACTCCTGGACCTCGTCGAGAACCGCCCCCGAATCGCCCAGATACGGAAGGTGATCCAGCCCCGAGAGCTCCACCAGCTTCGCCCCCGGGATCTGGTCGGCCAGGTAGCGTGACTGGCCGGCATCGCGATAGACGTCGTCTCGTCGCTGCAGGACCAGGGTCGGCGTCCGGATCGTCGGCAGGATTGGACGGACGTCGATCTGGGAGTTCATTCGGAAGTACGCGAGCGCATTGCCGGGACCGTACGAGAGGCGCTCGTACCGGCTCCACCACTCGCGAAACGCATCGTCGGCGACGCGGGTCGGCGCGACCTGCGACAGGAACATGCCTGTTCCCCAGGCATCGTCGATCAGCCGCCCGTAGGCGTCCATCCATTCAGCGCTGCGACCCCACGGATATCCGTCGGCTGCGCGGGGCATGGCATAGGACCCGTACAGGACCAGGCCCCTGGTTCGCTCCGGATGCGACGCCGCGAAGAGGATCGCCATCGGGCCGGCCTGAGAGATGCCGAAGAAGGCGGCGGAGGCCGATCCGGCTGCGTCCTGCACAGCCAGGATATCGTCCATCTGGTCTTCCATGGGCGGCAGCGCAGGCGCCCGATCCGAGAGACCCGCGCCCCGTGCATCGAACACGATCAGCCGGGAGAAGGACGCCAGCCGTTCGAGGAATCGGGCGAAGCTGGGTTCTTCCCATTGGTGCTCAATGTGCGAGAACAAGCCGGTGATAAGGACGAGGTCGGTCGGGCCGTCGCCGACGACCTGATAGGCGATATGGATGGCGCCGCTCTTCGCGTATTTCGTCTCGGGGGTCACATGCCGAGTGTGCCGCCTGCAATGGATGGTCAACAACCGTTCGGCGGGCATGATTCGGGCCGAGCGCCTGTAGCTCAGTGGATAGAGCGTCGGCCTCCGGAGCCTGACCGCCTGAGCGTTGTGGCCACCCGAGTGGGACCCCGAGCCAAGCGGGTGGAGTTTTGCGCTCTATCCTCTCGCTCCAAAGGGCCGCCGGTGCCACCAGTCGCTGATCCTAGTCAGATTCATACAACGTCGACCGCGGCGTGGATTCGGTGACCGCGGCCCGACCAGACGCGAGATCGACGTCAAGACTGCAGGTCGCGTCACCGTTGCGCCACAGGAGCCGTAAGGAACTCCCGTGATCCGCCACATCGAGCGCGCCGTCGAACGCCGGATGGACGTTCCGAAGTCGCACGAGCTCGAGCACTCGACCGACGACCGGCCGGTTCAGCGCCTCGACGACCTCTTCGACCGTGTAGTCGTGTCGGTTGATCGCGCGGCCGTCCCCGGTCCGCTCGACCGCAGCCTTGTCGTTCTCGCCGGCGAGCAGACCGACGTAGTAGATCTGGGGGACGCCCTTGGCGAAGAGCTGAATCGCCCGGGCGGTGACATAGCGTTCATCGTCGCAGTCCAGCGCGGAGTAGTAAGTGGAGTTCAACTGGTGGACGTCGACCTCCGGAGCGTGGGCATCGGACAGGATCCTGTTGACATTTCCGCCCTGGCGCTGGATGCGCTCGGCGAGATCCAACATCTCGAACGGCTCCACGACGCCGTCGAGGTCGGGGCGAACCGGGATGCCATCGTGACAGTCGAGCGTGGTGAATTGCCGGTCCGGCGAGCGTGACAGGTGCGCCGCCAGCCGCGCTGCGTTGCGGGTCTCGAGCGCGTCGAGAACGAGACCCGGCAGCACGAAGTCGTACGTCCAGAAGCCGTGAGCGGCGAGGCGCTCATGGGTCGGGTATCGATCGTGCACCTCGGGCAGGACAACCAGCCCGCAGGAATCGGCGACGCTGGTGATCCAGTCGAGAAACTCGTAGATCTCGGGTTCGACCATGAAGCAGGAGGTTCCAGGCT
>Ga0207646_10000432_pt1 | contig 55895 bp, 60 predicted proteins | sample KBSK5502metaG_FD_184343 | JGI IMG/M metagenome (GOLD analysis project Ga0207646, IMG submission 184343) | Corn, switchgrass and miscanthus rhizosphere microbial communities from Kellogg Biological Station, Michigan, USA - KBS K5-50-2 metaG... | ecosystem: Host-associated > Plants > Roots >...
CGCGATGAAAATGCAGTTCTCCTGCGGCCTGTATATTCCACGTGCGTCGCTGGATTCCCATCCGACGTAGGGGCGTATGGCAATACGCCCTCCGAATTCTGCATTGGTTTTGACGATGCCGGGCGCACCGCCGTGCGCCTCTACGCGAACGAATTCCAGTTGAGAAAATTCCGCTCGTGGTAGAGGCGGTCGAGGTCGAGAGTCACTTCCACGCCAAGCTGCCTGAGTCCGTCGGCGACGGCCCGGAGCGGCAGGCCCACGACGGCCAGATAGTCTCCATCAAAACCCGCGACGAGCCCATGTCCTACGCCCTGTATGGAATAGGCGCCGGCTTTGTCGAGCGGATCGCCGGTCGCTACGTAGGCTTCCAGTTCTGAATCCGTGAAGTCCCGCATGCGCACGCGAGCCGTCTCGACCGCTTCGAAGGTCTTTCTTCTGTTGAGCACCGCGACAGCGGTCATGACCTCGTGAGACCGCCCCCGCAAACGTCGCAGGATGTACCGCGCGTCATCGTGGTCTTTCGGCTTGCCGATCGTGACCCCGTCGAGACTGATGAGCGTGTCGCTGCCGACCAGAACCGCCTCAGGGAATCGTGCGGACAGCGACGCGGCCTTACGCTTCGCCTGATGAAGGGCTTCCTGTTCCGGTGGACGTTTCTCGGACACTTCTTCAAGACTGTCGGGCGGCACCATCAGAAAGGGCAGGTTGAGCAGCGAAAGGATCTGATAGCGTCGTGGCGAGGTGGAGGCCAGAACGAGGGTCAAGACCGACAACCGCCGACGGATTCCGGGACATCCAGGACAATCCCGGCAAGAATGCGCTCGACGTCCTGAGAGCTACCGGCACGGAACATTTGCGCGCGGACCTCAGCCGCCTTGAAGAAGCCGGTGCAGTACCAGCCGAGGTGCTTGCGCATGGCGGCGAACCGCGACGTCCCGCCGAGCGCCTCGAAATAACGGGCATGCTCGAGAGCGACCCGGAACCGCTCTTCGAGGGGGACAGTCCCATCACCCGACTGTCCCCTGTTTGACGCCTGCACCTTGGCCCAGTCCTTGGCGCGAAAGAACCAGGGATTGCCGAGCGCGCCCCGCCCGATCAGGACACCGTGAACGTGAGTGTCCTGTACCCGCCGGACGAGCTCCTCCATTGAGTCCACATCGCCGTTGCCGAGCACGAGAGTGTCGGTCTGACGGACCAGCTTGGCCGCCCGTGCGATGGCCTCCCAATCGGCTTGGCCCCGGTACATCTGGGCCAGCGTCCGGCCGTGGATCGAGATGGCCGCCGGCTGCTCTTCCAACAGAATCGAGACCCACTCCTCGATCACGACGGAGTCGTAGCCAAGGCGGGTTTTGACGGAAACGGGTACTGGCCGGCGCGACTGAAGTGCATCGCAGGCCCGGCTGGACGAGAGCGCAAGCATCCGTTCCACGATTTTCGGGCGAAGGCCGACAGTCTCGATCAGCCGGCCCAACGCCCAATCCTGCACCCCGGCCTGGACCGCGCGGATGATCTCCCGCGCCAGCGCCGGGTTCCGGATCAGCGCCGCCCCGCAGCCGCGCGCCGAGACGTTCTTGGAGGGACAGCCCATGTTGATATCCACGCCGTCGAAGCCCAGCTCGCAGATCACTTGCACCACTTGGTAGAACTTGTCGGGATCGGCGCCGTAGATCTGGGCAACAATAGGCCTTTCGATCTCGGCGTAGTGAAGCTGGCTCCAGGCCGAGTCGCCGCCGTGACAGACCTCATCCACATTGATGAACTCGGTGACCTGCACGTCTGGCTTGCCGTACTTCGCCACGATAAAGCGAAACGCCGGATCGGTGACCCCGTCCATCGGCGAGAGGCCGATGATCGGCTGTGGGATGTCGTGCCAAAAACTCATGGGCGTCATGGTAACATTCCAGACCAATATTGACAATCTATCGGCCTACGGGTACCTTGGACGCTCGACTGAGAAGAGACCTTTCCATGAACATCCACATTCCTGACGATGTTGTTTTTCGTGATTTGGCGGGAGAGGCTGTCCTCCTGAACCTCTCCACTGGGACGTACTATGGCCTGGATGCTGTGGGGACGCGCATCTGGCACCTCCTCGCTGCCCACGGGACAACCGAAGAGGTTGTCAACACTCTCCTCGACGAATTTGAGGTTGAAGAAAGTCAGCTTCGTCGTGACGTGGACGACCTGATCCGACAATTACTCGACAAGGGACTGTTAAAAACCGATGCTCAGAAAACTCCGTCGTCTCGCTGATGTCTCTCCGGGCGAGTGGCTGCTCCTGTCCCAACTTGCGCCCTGCGCACTGGTGGTGGGAATTGCCCTTAGAGTCACGACGCTGCCCCGTCTGACCGGGTTCATCAGCCGGTGCGCGACCCACCGCCGGCTCAGACATTTTCCGTTTTTTCATGCGCGGCACCAACTTACGCGACTGGCCATCCTCGCAGACTGGGCCACGAGAATCACGCTGGCTCCGAGCCCCTGCCTCACGCGGTCCCTCCTTCTGTTTTGGCTGCTCAAGGCCCAAGGGGAACCCACGGAACTTTTTATCGGCATCAACAAGGAGACCGCCGCCCTCCACGGACATGCTTGGATCGAGACACAGGGACAGGTGGTCAGCGACAGTCCAACGATGACCGGACGCTTTTCCATACTCCTTCGATTCTGAGGTGCTATGAGCGGAATCGCGGGGATCTATAACTTGGACAACAAGTCGGCAGACCCAGCGCTGCTGAGGCGGATGATCGACCGCATGGCCCACCGGGGACCGGATGGACAGGGCTGCTGGATCGAAGGCCCGGTTGGCCTCGGCCATGCGATGCTCCAGACCACACCAGAGTCGCTCCAGGAAAAGCAACCCTTGTCGCATGAGCGGGGCTCTCTCTGTCTTACGTTTGATGGACGGGTGGATAACCGAAGCGACGTGCGTGCCGCTCTGGCGAGCAAGGGACTCGTGTGCCGCACCGACACCGACGCAGAGCTTCTCCTGCGTGCCTATGAATGTTGGGGAGAGGATTGTCCGCAACACATCCTCGGTGACTTTGCCTTTGCGGTCTGGGATGGACTGAACCGGAAGCTCTTCTGCGCACGTGATCCGCTGGGGATCAGACCATTCTACTATATCTTCACTGGCTCCGCATTCACCTTCAGCTCCGAACTGCGCCCGCTCCTGGATACGCCAAACTTTCAGCGCAAGCCTAACCTCGGCATGTTGGGAGAATACCTCAGCGATAACGTCACGAGCCTGGACGAAACCCTCTACCGGGACATCCTGCGTCTGCCGCCCGCGCACCAGCTGGTCCTGCAGGACGGCGCGCTTCGCATCACTCAGTATTTCCAGATCGATCCCGGCAAGACCATCCGCTATGGATCTGACGAGGAGTACGCCGAGCACTTCTTCGACATCTTCAAGGAAGCAGTCCACTGCCGCCTGCGGAGTCAGACTCCGGTCAGCCTCTTCTTGAGCGGTGGCTTGGACTCCTCTTCCATATTCGGGATGGCCCAACGATTGATGAGGGAGGGGATGTGTGAGACCGGCAAGCTTGAGGCCTATTCCCTCACCTTCTCACATCCCGAAGCGGATGAACGGACATACGTCAACGATGTGGCGAGAATGTGGGGTAGCACGGTCCACACTGCAAGTGTTGACGACTCGACAGCAGACCCGCTCGTCGATCAAATCCAACGGTTCCAGGACTTTCCCGATTCTCCCAATGCGTCGCCATGGCAACTCCTGTTCAAGATGGCAAGACAGAACGGCAGCCGGGTGACCTTGTGGGGATTCGGGGGAGACGAATGTTTGACCGGCGGCCGCGCGCATTGCGCAGACCTGTTCCGCCAGCTCCAAATACCGACGCTACTGCGGCAGATCCGACACGATGTAACCGTCTCCAACCTATGGGGAGGCGGAACAATCACATTCCGGGACGCTGTGCGGTGGTGCCTGTTCCCTTTGATCCCTTACTCGTTGAAGTCGCGTATTAAAAGCCACATCCAGTGGGATGTTCCGCGCTGGATTACGCCCAGCTTCGCCCGAACCATCGGGCTGCAGGATCGGTTGTTGCGGCGCGCCAGCCCTCCCCCTTTTCCCACCAAGGCGCAACAAGAAATCCACGGGTCGCTGGTAAGCGGACGGTGCGCCCTCGAGTACGAACTGGTGAACCGATTGGAAGCCTATGAGGCAATGGAGGGCCGTTACCCATTTTGTGATCGTCGGCTCATCGAGTTTGCCTTGGCGCTACCCGAGGAACAACGCTGGCGGGATGATCAGACCAAGTATGTCTTGCGCCAGGCTATGCGCAGGCTCCTCCCGGACTCGGTTCGACAACGAAAGAGCAAGGCTGACTTTTCCTATTTGTACAAGGAGGCCGTGGCAAGAGAATCTGCGGGCGAGGTATTCCAATCGCTCCGCCTGGCCGCGGAAGGCTATATTGATGCCGTCGCGGCAAGAGAGGTATATAATCGGTGCATGCAGGGTGATGTACGGACCTTGGGGCCGGTATGGATGATCCTTGCGCTCGAACACTGGCTTCGCACGGTCTGTATAGGAATCGCCTGACTTTCTAATCACCAGGGAGACAAGCCATGAGTCCACGCAAAGAAACCAGCGCGTCAGATGCCTCTCCAAAGAAACCGTACACCACTCCCCGTTTGACAACCTATGGCCCCGTCGAGAAACTCACCAGAAGCGGTGTCTCAGCCATAGGGGATGCGTCCCATACGATGGCCGCCTGCCTTTGAGAGGGGTTGGCTGGGATCTGCTTGCGACCCCGACTCGGCATCCCACAAACGGCCATGTCATTGATCGTTGACGAACATCGGGAACTCCTATCGGATCAAAACCGTCTGGACGCTTTCAGACGCGCGATCGAGGAACTGGTCAAACCCGGTTCTGTGGTGGTGGACCTGGGGGCCGGTTCGGGAATCATGGGGCTGCTGGCCTGCCGTGCCGGAGCCAGCCGAGTCTATGCCATCGAAGAGACTGCAATGATCGAGCTGACACGCGAGATCTGCCGGGCCAACGGATTTGAAGACCGGGTCACGTTCATCAAAGACTTCTCGATGCACGCGCACCTCCCGGAGCTGGCTGATATGGTAATTACGGACCAGATCGGCCAGTTCGGCTTCGGAGCCGGCCTCTTTGAGTACTTTCGCGATGCGCGAGCGCGTTTCCTGAAACCTGGAGGGGTGTTGATCCCCTCTCGCATTGACCTACTGGTCACGCCCGTTCAGCAGGAAGACCTGTGGCGTCATGTCGAGTTCTGGAACCAGTCGCCTACCAGCTTTCGTTTTCAACCGGCCCGCAAGCTGGCCGTCAACACCGGGTATCCCGTGAAGCTCCAGCCCCAACACCTCCTTGCCTCCCCTACCGTCTTGGCTTCTCTCGACACAGCCCAGTGCCCGGCCTCGATCTCAGGCGTAGAAGCGTCACTGGAAGTGGAGAACGCCGGCACCTTGCACGGCATCGGCGGTTGGTTTTCAGCTCAATTGTCGCCGCACGTCACGATGACGAACGGACCGCTCGGCCCCAATCCGATCAAGCGGCAAAACGTCTTTTTCCCGATTGAACGACCGGTGGCTGTTGAAAAGGGAGACCGGGTGAAGGTAACCATGACCATCCAACCATACGAAACCATGGTTACGTGGACGGTTGAGGTCAGCGGCCCGCAGACGATAGGAGGGGCACGGAACGCGATCACAGCCAGGTTCACCCATTCCACATTTCAAGGAATGCTCCTCTGCCAAGAAGATCTCCGGAAAACTCACCCGCATTTCATTCCGAAGCTCTCTCCCAGGGGGCTGGCCCGCCGATCCATCTTGGACCTCTCCGACGGGCAGCGGACTCTTTCGGAGATCGAGCAGGAGGTCTACCGTCGCCATCCGCAACTCTTTCCCTCGCTTGACCAGGCCGCGGCCTTTGTGGCCGAGGTCATCACTCGCTACTCCCTGTGACTACCGGACTTGATCCAGGGGTGGGCGCGATGTGGTATCGCGTGTGCGGCCTGACCCTGATCAGCGACACCCCGCTGCCCGAACTGCCCCTTGCCATCGAGTCCGATCTTCGGATGGAGCCCGACGTTCGGGTTCGTTGGGGGGAACGCCGTGAAGGGCGGACCTCGCCTTCGCGCTGGTTCATGTCCTTGACGCTTCCCACGGGGGAACCGTGGCTGTCCTGCGCCAAAGAGGCAAGCGGCTATCGGCTTCGGTTTTCCGAGCTCGCCGACTTCTTCGTGGATTTTGAAGGCCGTGAGATCGTCTGTGAGGCAGGGCCGGAGACGCCTCCGGCGACTCTCCGGCATCTCCTTCTAGACCAAGTGCTCCCGTTGGTCCTCAACCTTCACGGCCGGCAAGCGCTGCATGCTACTGCCGTCCTCACACCGCATGGCGTTTGCGCCTTCACCGGGCCAGCGGGTGCCGGGAAGTCCACCCTGGCTGCAAGTTTTCTTCTCGGGGGCTATCCGGTCCTGAGCGACGACTGCCTGGTTCTGGAAGAGGATCGTCAGACAATCCTGGCCACGCCGGCCTATCCGGGACTCCGGCTCTGGGACGATACGCTCGAAGCACTCGGCGAAGACCTTCGTCTGTCGCTTCCCGTGGCGCATTACACTTCCAAGCAACGCGTTTTTGCCAGAGACCATCCTGGAGACTTCCCCATGGATCCTCGTCCCGTGGCAAGGATCTACTGCCTTGAGCGGCGAACCGAAATGGAAGGAGCAGACGGCTCTCACAATCCGATCATTGAGGACCTAACACATCGGGACGGCTTCATGGAACTGATTACATCCACATTCCGGCTCGACGTCACAGACCGTACGATGTTGGTGCGGCAATTCCATTTTCTTGAACGAGTCGTTTCGCAGGTCCCTATCCGACGGCTTCGGGTCCCCAACACGTTTTCGTCCCTGCCGGCAGTCCGCGAGACAGTACTCGCAGACCTGAACCACAGATGATGCCTCCGACCGTTCATCCCTTCCTTTGGGGCCTCCTGAACGGCGCGGACGGCGCTCATCGCTCACTCCCCTTGCCGGAGGAAGCGGCATGGGAAACAATCATCAGTGATGCGACCCAGCAGGGGTTCATGCCTCTCCTCTATCGATGTTTGAAAGAATCCGGATCGGACCGGAAGCTCCCCCGTTCCGCGATCGACCGGATCAAGACAAGCGCATTTCAGCTGGCCGCACGAAACATCACGCTCGCGCAAGAACTCACTTCCATCCTCCGACTCTTCGAATCCAGGCACGTGGCCTGTGCCCCCATTCGAGGATTGGCGCTCGCGGAGCTGCTCTACAGCGACATCACGGCCCGTCCCATGGGTGACATTGATCTTCTCGTACGCAAAGAAGACCTCCCCATTGTCGCTGACGCCCTCAGGGAATTAGGCTTCCGAGAAATGAACCGTCAGCCGGGGTTCGCTCAGACCTACACCAACACGCTTGAGTTCGTAAAAGAGCGGCAAGGTTGGATCATCGTGGAACCCCACTGGACCATTGCCTATCCTCCCTTCACCGACCGGATTGATATGGCGGCTCTTTGGAAGCGATGCGCGAGAGGGCGGGTCGTCGGTGTGGATACCTGGTTGCCGGATCGCACAGATCTCCTCGTGCACCTCTGCTTCCATCTGATCCACCGGGGAGAGAGCGCACCGCTGCTCTGGTACTACGAGATTGCTCGCCTGATCCGACTCGCTCAGCCAGAAATTGAATGGGCCCAGATCGTACGCGTTGCCAACGAGTCGAGTCTTGAGTTGTTCGTCTCAGAGGTTTTGAGCGTACTCCAAGCGCGGTTCGGCTCTCCTGTTCCCGATGAGATCCTGTCTCAGCTCAAGACGAATCACTTCACCCGCTCCACCCACTCAGTCGGACGGTTGCTGGAACATCGGCTCATGCGCTTGCTGGCAGGAGACTCCCGGGCCGACGGGCGGGAAAGCCTTGCGCTCTTTTTCACCATCAAGGGCCTTGGCGCCAAAACGCGTTACGCAACTGCCCTGCTTTTTCCCTCTTCCGAATTCATGCGCCTCCACTACGGGCTGTCGAGCAGATGGCAGGTTGGACTCCGCTATCTCACCAGAGTCATGTACTTGGCCTGGGAAGGCTTCAAAGGACTGGGTGGTCTGCTGTTTGGTGCCGGGGGCGGGGATCGAACCCGCACGGGCCGTTTAGCCCACGGGATTTTAAGTCCCGGGCGTCTGCCAATTCCGCCACCCCGGCAAACGCCCTCAGTCTAGCGAAGCACCACCTCGAAAGCTAGCCAACTGGACGCGGAACCGGTAGAGGCCAGTCGCGGGGCTGCCTCCCGCTCCCGGTCGGCGCGCCCTCGGATGATCGACAAGGGTGGAAAGGGCGCTCCTCTACGGCCGCGTTAGAGTCAGACCCCGCTCCCGCCTTTTTCGAGCGGGTGACACCGCGTGGGCGCCCAGCAGCCGCGAAGGGCATACAGCCGGATCCGCGGGGCCTCGACGGCGAAACGCCCAGCGGATCTGGGCTACGCGGGGGCAGGACCCGCTCAAGAGCAACAGGCCCTATCGGGTCAGTTTCTTGTAACGGATGCGGTGGGGACGATCGGCTTCCTTCCCCAATCGTTTCTTCCGATCCACTTCGTAGTCGCTATAATTGCCCTCAAACCACACCACCTGGCTGTCCCCTTCGAACGCCAGGATGTGCGTAGCGATGCGGTCGAGGAACCACCGGTCATGACTGCTCACCATACAACAACCACCGAATCGCTCGAGCCCTTCCTCCAACGCCCGCAGGGTGTTCACGTCAAGGTCGTTGGTCGGCTCGTCCAGCAACAAGAGGTTGGCGCCCTCCCTAAGCATGCGTGCGAGATGCACCCGGTTGCGTTCGCCGCCGGACAGGTCTTTGACTTTCTTCTGCTGCTCTGTGCCACCGAAGTTGAACCGCCCACAATAGGCCCGCGAATTGACCTCGATCTTCCCCAGCTTCACCTTGTCCGCACCGTCTGCAATGACCTCCCAGACTGTTTTCGTGCCATCCAGCGCGCGATCCTGGTCCACGTACCCGATTTTCACGGTCTCGCCGATTTTCAGTGATCCGGAGTCCGGCTTGACCTTGCCGGTGATCATGCAAAACAGCGTGGTCTTTCCCGCGCCGTTCGGCCCGATCACGCCGACGATCCCGCCGCGCGGCAAGTTGAAGCTCAAGTTCTCAAAGAGCACCTTGTCCCCGTAGGCTTTGCTCAGCTCCTTGGCTTCCACCACAATGTCGCCGAGGCGCGGGCCCGGCGGGATATAGATTTCCAGATCTCCGGCGCTCTTCTCCTGCTCATCGCTGAGCAACTGCTCGTATCGGGTAAGGCGGGCCTTGCCTTTGGCATGGCGGCCCTTGGGCGACATGCGGATCCACTCGAGCTCGCGCTCCAGCGTTTTGCGTCGTTGAGATTCCGCCTTTTCTTCCTTGACCAGCCGCGCCTGCTTCTGCTCCAGCCATGAGGAGTAATTGCCTTCGAAGGGAATCCCTTGCCCGCGATCCAGCTCCAAAATCCACCGCGCCACGTTGTCCAGAAAATACCGGTCGTGGGTCACGGCGATGACCGTCCCCTCATACTGCTGGAGATGCTGCTCCAGCCACTGGACCGATTCCGCGTCGAGATGGTTGGTCGGTTCATCCAATAAGAGAATGTCAGGCTCCTGGATTAGCAAGCGGCACAACGCTACACGCCGCTTCTCGCCACCCGAAAGCACTTCAATTTTCGTATCCGGCGGCGGACAGCGGAGCGCGTCCATCGCGACCTCAAGCTGGTTCTCTAGCTCCCAGCCGTTGACCGCCTCGATTTGTTCTTGCAGGCGGCCTTGTTTCTCGATCAGCTTGTCCATGTCGGCCGGTGAAAGATTTTCGCCCAACTTGGCGCTGACGGTCTCGTACTCCCGCAGCAGGGCGATCACATCCCGGCGACCTTCTTCGACGACTTCTTTCACGGTCTTGTTCTTCTCGAGTTGCGGTTCCTGCTCCAGCAGACCGACCGTATAGCCTTTCGAAAACGTGATCTCGCCGAGGTAGTCCTTGTCCGCGCCCGCGATGATGCGCAGCAGCGTGCTCTTGCCGGACCCGTTGAGCCCCAGCACGCCGATCTTGGCCCCATAATAGAAGGACAGGTAGATGTCCTTCAGGACCTGCTTTTTCTGGGGATAGACTCGGCCCACCCCGATCAGAGAGAAAATGATCTGCTTCTCGTTAGCGCTCATGGCCTCCTCTGTCAGGAAAATTTAGGCGAGGTGTGGTGTCCCCAACGAGATTTGAACGGTACGGTGCTCTCTTTCACTTCTTGGGCTTCCACTCGCGGGCCAGCTTTTGGGCTTCGACAATCTGTGCGGGAGTCATCTGTTTTTCTATGAGATCCCGGTTAAGCTCTCCCTTCGTATCACCATTTGCATTGGCGATGCTGTACCACATATACGCCTGAACGTAGTCCTGGGGCATACCTAGGCCTCCAGCGTACATCTCCCCAAGGTTGAATTGCGACATCGCAAAGCCCTGCTCCGCCGCTTTACGATACCAGTGAATGGCCTGGGTGTAATTCTGTGGCACCCCTCGCCCTGTGTGGTAAATCACACCGAGATTATGTTGAGCTTTGGCCAGTCCTTGTTCAGCCAAGGGCCGCCACTCCTTGAGGGCGGTGGAATAATCGCCAGCTCTATACGCCGTAAGCCCCTGCTGAAAGTCCGCCCATGCGGGCGAAATTAGGCATGCCACCAATATGCCAACGATGCTCAGGTTTCGAGCCAGGATTCTCATTTATTGCCTCCAGACTTATAACTATACAATGAAATTTTGGTGTCCCCGAGGCTAGGCCACCCCTGAGGGAGTGTCAAGCTGTGCGACACACAAACAAAAACGGCGGCCCCATTGCTGGAACCGCCGTCTGTCTCGACTCTATGTATGCGCTTACGCCGCCTTCTTTCTCCGCCACGCCGCCAGTCCTGCTAGACCAGACCCGAGCAGCAGCCAGGTGGAGGGTTCGGGGGTGGCAGCGCTGCCTGCGATCCCTTCATAGTCAAACGTGACGACCACATTCCCATCCGACCCTGGTAGATCAGCGTGGAACAGCGGAATCTGAGTTAACTCCGAAAGCGTGTGAGTTTGAGAATCGAAAGTAAAGAAGTTGTTGGCGGGTGATGAAAGGTAATCCTTGAACGCATCCGCAGTGGAGAAGCCCACGGCCGGGTTAAACTCAAAGACGTTGATCGCGTCTCGGACAGAACCGGTGGAGCTGTCCACGCCGATGGTGAAGGTGAGCAAATCTTCGGGAATAGTGGAGCCGGGGACGCGGAGTCCGAGTTGGAACACGCCCAGGGCAAACTGATCGGGAGTTCCAATGTGATAAGACAGCAACTGGTCGTCATTGCCCAGCACAACGTTGACGCTGGTGGTATCGGACAAGGAGCCCGGGATAATAGTCAGGGGGTCGTTGACGATGCCGAGCGCGATGGCGGTTACTGTCGGAGTGGTGTTTGCAACAGAGGCCGTCGCGGTCCCAGCGACTTGAGTGGTGGGGGGCCTCGGCGGATTGGGAACTTTGCGCACCGTCTCAGTAGCTTTTGATGTCGCCGTTGTCGGCGCGAGGAGGGCATTGGAGTTGCGCGTCAGGGTTAATGGGGCGCCGATTTGCGAGCCGGCGACCTTATCGGCGTTCTCCAGGAAGTTGTAAAGGATCATCCTCCCACCCGCCAAGCCACCGGGCTTGAACGGAATGGCGAACTTTTCACGATCGCCGTTGATCGTAGTCGTCACTGCGCCGATAACGCGCTCTCCTGCCCCTGCCCCGATGGTGACCTGATCGCTGGCGAAGCTGGTTCCGAAGGCGGGGCCGCCGGGGTCGCCGAAGGTGGCATTGACTCCGAGTGTCTTATCGAAGACTTGCCCGTTAGTCGCCACGGCCCCTGCCCCGGTGATGGTGCCACCCGGCGAAGGGACGACATCGACCTTTCCTGCGGTGATTGATCGCGCGATGGCATCCGCGTACGCCGACGGTACCCAGCTCAGGATGCCGCATATCATTGAGGCAAGGAAAATAAAAGATTTCATCAGGTTTCGTGACCCTGCGCTCGTCATCTTTCCACCTCAACAAAAACGGCGGCCCCAGTGCTGGAACCGCCGTCTGTCTCGACTCTATGTATGCGCTACGCCGCCTTCTTTCTCCGCCACAGCGCCAAGCCCGCGAGACCCGAGCCGAGGAGGAGCAAGGTCGATGGTTCAGGGACTGGCTCAAGATCAGACTGCGCAGTCACGGCGAACAACCCTAGGCCGCCCGAGAACGGAGTGCCGTTACTGTTCAGAAAAAGGTTCCCGATGGGCTGTGGACCGCCAGTCTCCGGAGTAGTCACGACGCAAAGTATCGTGACTTCGGCAGCCGGGCAGGTGTCCGTCGGCAGCGTCAACCCGCTTGCGGCATCCGTATCGGAGAAAAAGTTCAACGTCCAATTCTGGCCCAGCGGTGCTCCCGTCACGCTTGTTATCGAGACAATCGAGAGCTCGACGAGATCGCTGACTCGACCTCCCGGTTCGGTCAGTGCGACCCACGTATTGAACGTTTCACCGTGCGGACTCCCTAGAGTCGACGGACGAAAGCCTATAAACGTGCTGAATGGCGTTGACTCCTGAGCTTCAGGAAGGCTTGTTAAAGGCAGAGGGTTGAAACAGCCTGCCGCGCAGGCGCCTGAGCCCTGTGTCCCCGTGTTGGTCCCGAATTGACTCGCTGTCACGTCATTGGCCGAGATCGTAAGCTGATCCGAAGGAATCACCTGGGCCACAGCGTAAGGCGTCATGAGGAAAAACCCAATTGCAATCACGGCAGACACGCCAAAGGTAGATGTGCGCATATTGCCCCTCCTTTTGGGCTTCCCAGCGTGAGAACTAAGCCTCTCGGCTCCGTCGCCAAGTCATCAAGGCCCACACCGCTAGACCCGACCCGAGCAGCAGCCAGGTGGAGGGTTCGGGGACGCCCGTCGGGGGCAGCGTGGGAACAACGCCCGCATAGACAAGCAGATCTACGCCGTTTCCGCCCGTGCTCGTGACATTGCCGTTGGTGCTGAGTTGGCTGAACGTGGTAAGGCCGCCGTCATCGTTGAGCATGAAGCTGATGTGGTAGATGGATCCTACGGTGGTGGAGATGCCTTGAGTAATGCCATCATACGCCTGCACCGCACCATCAAAGTAAGAATTGCTTCCCGCAACACCTGAGCCGGCTTGTACGACCCCAGCGAATGTGGCGCCAAATGTGTTGAGGAAGGTCCAATTCGTCGGCGCGTTTGCCCCAACAGGACCCAGCTCGAAATCACCGTTCAAGAGAAGATTCGGACCGCCGCCCGTTGTCACGGACACATTGTCAAGCAACAGGAAGGCGGGGTCTTCACGAAATGCGAAGCTGATGTTTGTGGTCGCGGCCACCGCCATGAAGTCGACAGAGTATGGTGTATACTGGTGCGGGACCGCGGTGCCAGCCAAGTCTAAAATCGCCCCAGGAGGCGGTGCACAGTTTGTCGGGGGATTTCCGGGTGGGCAGGGATTGGCCAATGCTTGATCAACAAACGGAAGATCGACGACCCACAACATGATGGCGAGAACTACCAGTATCCTTATTTTCATGACCGTGGCCCTCCAAACGCGGTTATACCTACAATGAGAGTTGCCCATTGATTGCTGAGCAATCCCTGGACCAATGTCCAAACTCATTGAATTAGCGTAGGATCAAGTGAAGTGGATTTACGGAAGTGTCTAATATCCTGACAGGACTACGTAAGAGACTGGACGCTCACTGAGATAGAACCTCTTGAAAAACTTACGATCGGAAACAACAGAGGCAGATTTACTGGATCATGATGGACAAATCGCCTTACATTAGGGAAAAACCTGACAAGCTGTGGGGAGATCGTCAACCTTCCCTTCGGCGGGGTGCCTGAGCACCAGCCAGGCTAGTCCACTCTTCTGGTCGGTTATTGAGCACGTTCAATCTAAGGATTTGCACCATAAACAATGGGACCTCAATGGTGATCTCCCTCAGGTCAGGTGAAGTGCCCGTCTCGTGTTCATCCCGTCGGTCAAGTCCAAAACGTTTTAAAGAGAAAAAATCCCATCAGCACGATGCTTAGGATGACCAGCATCACCGATGTATACGGCATGGGAAACAACCAAACTCGCTTCGCCGCGGTGACATCATCGAAGTCCGTGGGTAGCGGAGAGACCCTGAGGTATTGCGGTGTCCGTACCATGGTTAGCCTCCTTATCAAAGCTACACGCACATGCACACAGATATACTTTTAATACAATTCGCAAACTCCAGGCCAAGGTTCTAACGGCTTGATTAACCGATAGGTCGTAGCTATACGAAAAGATTCAGATCAACTTTTCTTACAGGGGCATGCCAACTGAAATGCGGTGAAGATCAGTCGCAACATTTTGAAATCTCACAGGTTGGAGGGTGGCCAGCCATGCGATAGTAACGGAAACGCCATCCCAAAGGTGGTAAATTTTCTGCCACCGGCAAAACTCGTAGGCTATATCTAGGGAATGGATAGCTTGGAAACGCTAACTGACCTGCTCGGAACCCATCAACTACTAGCATTCTCACACCTTCTTCTGCTTCCGATAGCAGTCCGGCATCACATCGAGCGGGTGCTCCCGATCCCACACCCACGCCCTGCCTCTCGCACCCCTGTCCCTCAGGGCTTGCGCAGTAGATCCATGAGAAACGTGCGGAGGCGGGTTAGCTCTTCATCGCGCATGTTGACAAACTCCATGCCGAACTTCTGGCCGGTAACCGTTCGGACCACCGCCTCATCAATCCTAAGCGGCTTCTGCTGTGGTGTCATCTCAATCTCCAGACGCACAAAGTCTCCTTTGTACAACGGCGCATTGCAGTTGATTGCACAGCCTCGGATCGAGATGTCAAGCACGATTGCTTCCTCATGTTGGATGTGATGACCTTCCGTCCTCCTTGACCTTCCTTTGAGGTTTGGGGTAAGCCGCACCGGGCATCGGATTTGGATTCGGTTGTACTCGCGACCTGGATTTAGGCTTAGCCACCACCTGAGACCCAGAAACCGGTGGGTGCAGAGCTGGCAGCGAAATGGTCCGATGGACAGGAAACTCAGGAGGTATTCAAGCAGACCACTCCTTGGAACCTTGTTTACTAACGAGATTTTGCACTGTGGACAAGACGGCATCCCCTTAGCCTCGCTTCCCCTTAGAAAGGATGCCCTTCGCTTTAGTAGAAAGGGCCAGCCATGGGCAAGGCTAGGCCACCCCTGGGGGACCTGTCAAGCAAGGGGCTCCTGCATCACCAGCGCGGGCAAGTCACCGAGTACGTCAGTTAGTGCCCGCTGTGCAGAAAGGGAATTCTCATGAACAACAGAAAGCCATTAAGCGTAAGGACCCCCCCTAAGATCGCCAGGCCAAGGCTAAAGACGTAGAGCTGGCGTGAAGTTGCCAGGATAGCAATCGACGCCATCACAATGGCGATCTGGAGCAGCACTTCCGCGTAGTCGAAATACGGGTCCTTGGTGAGGTGACGGTCTCGATCCTGCTCCAGTTCCTTGGCCTTCAGCAACGACTCGGTTTTCTCCGTGCTATACCGCTTCTCCTCGTCTGCGAGCTTCGCCTGCAACTCCTCGAATTTTTGCCGTACATCGCGTTTCATGCTTGGGCCACGTTCGGCCAATTCCACCTCTAAGCGTAACTTTTGGATGTGATACTGATGCTCTCGGATCACTTTGGCCTGATAGAACGCCCATTGATCGGAAGCCTGTTGCTGGGTGAGCAACATATGTTTCATGGAGTTGGTTCCACCCAGGGATGCGATTGCCAGCACCACGGCGTAGAGCGCCGTGGTGAGCGCCACGCGCTTCGTAAAGGTCTTTGCTTTCAGCCCCTCTAGTTCGTCTGGCTTGGGAAGTTCGACTTCGGCCATTTGTATTTTCCCCTTGGGTGGGATTTAGTTTGCTTTGCAAGAAGACAGGGAAAATTTTGGTGTCCCAAACCCGTTCGGATTGGAACCACGTCATTACCTGGTTGAGACAAATGGAATCACTGAAGAAAGTAGTCGATTATGCGGCATAAAAGCAACCCACAAGGCCGTACAAGGGCCTTAGAAGGCCCATTTCCGCTCTCCCAGGGTAATCCCACTTATGATTGGAATCCTCCTCTACCTGCCCACTGGTCGGGATGAAGCCACTTTGACCTCATCGGGTGCCATAGTCCCCACCGTAGCGTCTGACCGGCCTTCCGGCTATGGCTCCATCACCCCGCATAAGTTCACTCCGGAAGTGAGCGCGGCCTTCATCCAAAACCTGAAGGAAGGCTGCCCCAGATATGTCGCCTACGGCCTGGCCAAAGTCAGCCAGCAAGTTTTCTACTATCACCTTGAACATGATAAGGAATTTGCGCTAGAAGTCGCACAGGCTGAGGCGGACTTTGTTAAGGTTACGCTGAAAACGATCAAGCTGGCCTCACAGCATCAATGGCCAGGGCTGCCTGGATACTGGAACGGATGCACCAGGCCACATTCGCCATCCGCAAGACGATGGAAGTGACTGGCGCTGGAGGAGGGCCGATTGAGCATCACCACGAAGTCGAACTCAAGCGAGCCGCAGACGAATGCCGGGCCATGCTCGATAGACGACTTGCCGGACGAAACCGTGAGGGAACTCTGGGAGAACCTCACTGACACTCAGGCGGGCGTGCTGCGGCTGAAGGACGGCGCGATCGAGGCGGTGATCGACCACAGCCGCCCGGAACACGCTCGGCTGATCAGCCTCCGGGGGCGAGATACAGGGCTGGAGATGGATTCAGCAAGGGTCGGCATGGCGCAGATGCGCCGGGCGCATCTCGCCTGGTGGGCCAGAGCACGTGCGGGGAGTTCCGGCACGGAGGGCGTGACCCATGGCGCGTAAAGATCGTAAGGACCGAGGACTCTACAGCACGACGAACGCAGCGGGAACCACGGTCTGGAAGGTGCGTGTCCAACACGAGGGCAGAGAGCGGCACTTTGGGCCGTTCCCCCTTAACCCTCCACCGAATTTCATCCTGGCCTCCATTCCGAGCCTGCTCTCCAGAAAACAAAGCGGGGGAGCCTCTCTTGCGCTCCCCCGCTCGCTTTCTACCGTCGTTTCATGAACTCCTCTTTCTACCGCAAGGGCTCGGCCTCTGCTGTTGCCGGACCCGCCGTGGGGACCGCCACCGGCGATTCCGGTTGCGTTTCCGCCTTCTGCGCACCGACAGCACCGCTGGCCAGCGGAAGAATCCGCTGGTCGCCGACCGGCAGCACACGGAGATAGCCCCACTGCCCCGACTGCGAGTACGGGAGCCGCTGGTTGGACCAGACATAATCACCCGTCAACCGGTACGGTCCCCCCGCGCCCTCCCGCAAGAAGACGTCCAGAACTTCCGAGCCCGCGAACTCGACGACGCTGATCATGTCCGCGCCGGCCATGTACGGCTCGATCGGCCACTCATGCCCTTCGATGCCGAACATCCCGTTCTGCTCGCTCCAGGCTCCAAGGACGTGCACCCGAACCGGATCGCCGGCATGGGCCTGGATCAGCGGCGTTTGGGGGTCTTCGGGTTGGGTCACCGAGCATGGCTGGAAGATGTGCCCGAGCTTGCAACCCTGTTCCTCGCGCTGCTTATAGGGCTCAGACCGGTAGTTGACGCCGGTCAGTCCCGCGACATTCTGCACGTAGGGCATGAAGCTGGTTCCGATGATATTGTCCTCATCCTGAAAGAAGAGGGCCACATCACGATAGTTGCGCTTGCCCGCATTCTCCGGCAGCGTCGTGTCCACGATGACATCGGCCCGCCAGCTGTTCTTCTGGGACAGATCTTCGCCGGTCATCGGATCACGATACTGCGATCCCTTCGGACCAACGATGACCGCCCCGAACAGCCCGTTACGGGGGTTGACCACGACATTGGCCCCATCCCACACCAAGGAGGTGGTCTCCTTGTTGTCGGGATGCGCATAGTACGTGTAGGTCCGGCTCTCCCCAGGCGCAATGGTCTGATCGCCGGGGTTGTTGCCCACATTGATCCCCTGCGAGTCTCTCGGATCGAAGCCTAAGCCCGGCGCGAAGAACGACGCCCGGCTTCCCGCCATCTTGTTCTTCAGGTTCACCTTGACGCAGTCGCCGAGGTTTACGCGCAACGTCAAGGGGCTCGGTTGCATGCCTGTCGCCACTCTGGCGGCTTCCTCTTCCAACGCGAAGATCTTGGCCTCAGGATTGGCCACTTCGATCTTGCGCTCGAAATCCACTTCGATCGCGCCTTTCGCCTTCGTATTGAAGACGAGCGGGCGGTCCATGGCGACCACATTGAAGGTCCTCACCGGCGCGTTGCTCGGGCACACGGAAGTCGGCGCCTGCGGGATCTCATCCTTGGCCGTACCGGCCGGGAGGCGTTTCAGATCCGGCGTCTCCTTGTCCAGCACACGGACGAGTCCCCATGCCCCTTCCATGAAGTGGGACGCACGGCCGTTGAAGTGGATGTAATCGCCCGGCATCCCCTGGAACCCGCCGGCCTTGGTCACCAGGTCATACCGCTCGGCGATCCCGACGTGGATCGAGTTCTTCCGATTGGCATCGCCTGCGTAGCGCTCGGTCAGGAACGTGTGGCCCGCAATGGTCCACACATGCGACTCGTTCATCAGCTGATGCAGCAGCCTGAACACAACCGTATCGCCGAGATACGCTCTCAGGAGAGGCGTGTCCGGATCTTGGTGTACCGCGCTGCTGAACAACTTCGTCGTGTCAGGATTATTCGCCAACCGCTGGGCGAACGGTTCGGCCCGGAAGTTCAGGCCGCTCCCGGTCGTATGGGTGCCGCCGTTCAGGTACTTGTTGGGCAGCATCGCAATCTTCTCCGGCATCTGGAAGGACACGGTCTTCCCGCCTTCCAACGCCACTTCGATCGGCTGTCCGGGCGGATTGCCGGCCTGTATGACGTTCACGGTATGCGGCACTGTGTCATGGATCGAGACCATCAACTCCCGGAAGCTGCCGTTCACGCCATATCCCACCGGTTCAGTGGTATGGATGTCGGCGATCGGGCCGCTGCGGATCTCCTTCCCGGTTTTGGGATCATGGTAGGTCGAGCCCTGCGGCTCAATGATTACAGACCCAAACCCGCCGTGCGGCCAGGTCGTGGCCCCGAAGGCGTGGTCGTGCCAGAAGACCGTGCCCAGGTCCGAATCTACCCACCAGCGGTACCGAACGAATTCGACCGTCACGATGTCCTTGACCGGGTGGTCATGCTTCAGCGCGTGCGCCAGCGTGATCGTGTCGCCGCTGATGCTCGTGATGCGCTGAATCTCGTTGCCCTTGACGTTGTCCGCGCCGATCAACAACTCGGTGCCGACATGGTACGGCTTCGCGTTCTTCACCGTGATCGTCTTGCCGCCCACCTTCGCCGCTGCCATCAGGACGGTGTTCATCGGCGCCGGCAGGCCAGCTTTCTTCGGCTTCTCCAGCATCGTGAACGGCCGCACGGACTGCTCATAGGACATCCCGCTGATCACGCCGTCAGACGCCTGGTTGTCGAACTGCATGAAGTGGGGATGGATGTTGATCTTCGACGACTGGAAGTTCGTGTAATCGTCGTCATTCCACTCGCTGGTCAACAGCACGTCCACGCAATCATAGACGTTCGCCCGGATCACGAGCGGGTACTTCTTGTCGTCGTTTGCTCGCGTCTCAGCCTCCTCTTCGTGGATGACGTAAATCAACCCGTCCTTGTCCACGATCGCCGGCTCTTTGCCCTGCGCCGTGGCCAGAGTGATAGGCGTCCGGATGAAGTGGAGATTGTAGTACTTGCGACCCACGTTCTCCGGGCAGAGGCTCCAGCGCCCCTGCTCGCCCGGCTTAGCCGGATCGGGCGTCCGCACGCCCTGGTCGTCCTGGTGGATCATCTCCAGCCACGGCGCCCCGTTGTGATTCGGCGGGAACGGTACGCGCTTGCCGAAGTGCGGCTTCATGGTCGGCCACGAGATCTTCCCGGTCCGGGCCTCAAAAAGGATGGGCAAACGCTCGCCCGGCTTGGAGGACTTGTACTTTGGATTCGCTGCGGTGCTTTCTTTCTCAGTCATCGCCATGTTGCCCTTCCAGGCCCAATCCAGAACCGTCGCGTCGTAGGCCAGGATCTGGCCGCGTTCGTCGTCCTTATGTCCGGGCTTGCCCATGGTCGGCATCTGTATCTCGACCCAGTCCTTGATGGTCACGACCGCCGGAGTGCTCTTCCAGTTGGTCTTGCCCTTTTCGATAATCTGGAAGGTCTTCCCAAACCAATCCACCGTCTTGCCGATGAGCTTGTCCGAGGTCACGCCGACCTGCATCCGACCCTGTCGATCCGGCAGTTCCCGCAGATCGGGCATGACGTCAGTGTGGTGCTCGCCCACCTGAAGGGTGTTGTAGGTCCGCGCGTATCCCCACATCCCGGCCACATAGTGGTGCGCGACGTGGCAGTGGAACAGGAAGTCGCCGGCCAGTTGCTGGCACAGGCCTGAGCCGCACTCGTTCTCCAGATCCAGCGCTTCGGACGGCCCGATCACTTCGACGTCCACCCGGTCCGTCTTCGTCCGGATCACCGGATATTTCACCGGCCCGTTCTTAGCGGTATGCCACAGCTCGGTATCCAGCGCCCGCGGGCTGCGCGGCCAACGGATGGAGCCGCCATGTGGATGATGCGAGTGGAATACTTCCGAGCCGCCGTGCACGATCCGCCACTTGACCGGATCGCCGAGGTAGGCCCGTGGGAGCGTTGTGGGGACGTCGCCGAACGTGTATGCGCTGTAGGCGAGCGACTCGTCCTCGAAGCCGAAATACTCGTGCTGCAGGTGCATTTCATCAATGCCGAACGGCTCGCTCCGATAGTTCAGTGCCCTCCCACCAGGACGGTACGCATCGGTCAGCGGGTCGCGCTGAGGCAGGAAGTCGCCCTTCTTGTTCACCGGCCGGAAGGCCTCGTCGCCGATTTCATGATAGAAAATCACGTGCTCGCGGAAGTCCGGTCCTGAGCCGTTGTTGATCATCACCTGCCAGCCGCTTCTGGCCTCGGTGGCCGGACCCGTTCCGATGGGTTCAAGATACCGCGAGCCCTTTGGTTCCACCACGAACGCGCCGAACAGCCCCATGACCGTCAGTTCGCGGTCATTACTATAGGAATGAAACTGCCGCACGCCTTCCTGCGTGTTCGGGTGAATGTACCATTCCATGTCCACTGACTTGCCCGGTTCCAGGATCGTGTCGGGGTTGGTGGTGGTCGCCGCCTCGCCGGTCGCGCTGACAATCATGCTGGCGCCGTGGATGTGGAGGCTTCCAGACTCGTCCTTCAGCTGGTTGCGCAGCGTGATTCTGAGGCAGTCACCCTGGTTACCCCGGATGGCCAGCGGCTGGATGATGTCGCCCTGCAGCCCGTTCGTGACCGCTCCGGTATCGAAGGAATCTTTCTCGCTCTCACGCGCGGCTTTGTTCTTGGCTTCCTCGGCCCGCGCCTTCGTAATATTCTCTGTGAGGATGTACATGTAGCCGGGGTAGAAATCCAGCCACTGATTCAGGGTGATCTCGATGGCGATCATCGAGACGTCGTACTTCTTCACGGGCGCAGCAGAGGGGCACCGACCGCCGCCGGTCGCTATGGGCTCGGTTTTGTTGTCGGAAGCCAACAAAAAGCTGGCCCCCTCCTGACCCGCATACTGGTGCATGGTGGACATTGAGTTGTAGCCACCCGACGTCTCCTGGCTTTGGGCTTGCGATTCGATCTGCCGCATCAAACGTTGGTGCTGCAGGTCCACTTTCATCGGACGATCAGGATGACCTTCGAGCACGTTCTCCATGACGGTTTGGCCCTTGAGCTGCTCGGCCCATGCCGGACTGTTCCCGGCTGCTGCATGAGAGGCGTGCTCGTCAGCGGCGAACACTGCCGGCGTACATACGAGACTGCCAGCGATCGTCACCGCTTGAAGCGCAATGGCCCATCGGCCGGAATCCCCCCAACCCCCCAATTGACTACTCATATCCTCGCCTCCTTGTGTTGGTCAACTTCCGTCATCGTGCATCGTCATCCAAGAGATGTTTGACCGTTTTTTTCAGCTCCGCCATCCGCAAGGGTTTGTTGAAGTACGCAGACGCCCCCCACCTGAAGGCCAGAGATTCGGTCTCCTTATCCCCGAAGGCCGTCATCAAGATCACGGGTGACCGGGGCACTGTCGCCTTGACCCTGGCGACGAAGGCCATCCCTCCATGGGGCATCCGGAGATCGCTGATGATCATATCCGTGGGGGATTGTTCCAGGGAGCGGAGCGCTTCTTCGCCATCAGCCGCCTGGGTGACACGATAACCCTCTTCTTTGAGCTCGTCGCTCACCAGGCTCCGCATCTCCAGATCGTCATCGGCTACCAGAATGTTCACATCCTTCACTTTCAGATTGCGTCCGTTGTTCGTCACGTATGTCCCCACCCTAACTTTGGCTCTGTTACAAGCTGAGCAAGAGAGAGGCCAAAAGGAAGAACCCAGACGGCGGATTCTCTCGTGCATGAAATCAATCAGTTAGAAGCGGCCGGAGGGAGACTGCCCGGCCAAGCTGGCGAGAAATTCTACAGGGTGGCCTCGGCAGTGGCGCGAGATGCGACAGCGCGAGTTTTAAGAACGAGCGGAGGCGATCGGCAGGTGGACACGGAAGGTGGTACCCTTCTGTACCTCGCTCTCCACGCGGATGTGCCCGCCGTGCTCCTCAACAATGCCATGGACCACGGTCAGACCCAGGCCTGTTCCTTGGCCGGCTTCCTTGGTCGAGAAGAAAGGATTGAAGATCTTGTCGAGGTCTTCAGGCGCGATGCCGTGACCAGTGTCGGACACGGACACCTCGATCATCTCACGATAATCTTCCGCTGAACCTTTACTCACAGGAACCACTGAAGTCCGCACCCCCAAGGTCCCATCGTTTCCCATGGCATGGAGCGCGTTGATCGCCAGGTTGAGTATCACCTGGCCGATTTGATCGGGATCCGCATCGGCCTGCGGGAGCGATGGCGACAGATCGGTGGCGACCTTGATGCGGTGCCGTTTGAGCCGCTCCTGCATCATATCCAGCGTCTCCTCCACAACTTTATTGATATTCGTCGGCCGCCGCTCGATCCGGCGCCGGCGGGCGAACGTCAGTAATTGATTCATGATCTTCGTGATGCGTTCAACCTGATCAATGATGGTCTGGAGGCCCTTGGCGGTCTCGGAGTCCTTCGTCTTCCGCTGGAGCAACTCGGCTCGTCCGAGAATGACGTTCATCGGGGTCCCAATCTCATGGGCCATGCCTGAAGCCAGCGTGCCCAGTTCGGCCAGACGTTCCGTCTGCCGGAGCTGCTCCTGCGACTTCAACAGTTCTTCCGTGCGCTTGTCCAAACCCCGTCCGAGTTCTTTGGCCATGGCCGCCAATTGACGATTGGCGTATGTCAGCTTCTCGTTGGACTTCTGGATGTAGGCCTCGATCGCGAGTCCGATGTCGAGGAAGACGATCTTCCTGAACGCGTTGTAGATCGTGATGAATTCCGAAGGCCGGCCCTTATAGGCGTCCGCGATGAGCGGGAAGATTAACGAGAGGTAGAGTTCGTATGCTCCCAGATACCATTGGGGAGTCAGCCCGATCCGTTCGTGGACGTACCCGATCTTCAGGCGATCCGCCTGGTAGTCCAGCCCGTAGTCTCCGCCGACCATCTCAAGGAGATACTTGCGCTGCGCGGCCAGCAGACGGTTCGTGATGAGCTCGTCGGAGAGGAGCCGCCGGGTCTCCTCGAATTGCATCAGGTGGCGGTAGAACGCGGAGACCATCCCATCGACATGGACTTCAAAGAGCGGCCGGAGCTTCCGGAGAGCCGCTTCCTCCTCGGCGGTGAAGCGCAAATACTCCTTGTCGATACTGGCTTCGCTGTTTTCCATAGCGCGCTATGACGATTGGGTGCGGTGCTTTTCGATCTCGTCGAGCTTGCGGTACAGGGTCTTGCGATCAATCCCTAGTATCTGCGCCGCCTGGTACTTGTTGCCGGCCGTCTTCTCCATGACCCTGAGAATATAGGCGCGCTCCATCTCGCCGAGCGTGCGGGTCTTCTCGGCGGCCTCCTCGATCATGTGCCGGTCGCCCGAGTCCCCGCGCAGCGCAGGCGGGAGGTCTTCTGAGCCGATCTTCTCCCCGCGCGTCAGGGTGACGCCCCGCTCGATCACGTTCTCCAGCTCCCGCACATTCCCAGGCCACAGATAGTCCATCAGCAGCGCCAAGGCTCCTTCGGTCAGACCGGCGACAGGCTTCTTCATCGGCTCGGCGTACTTCTTGACGAAATGCATCGCCAGCAGCGGGATGTCCTCCGTCCGTTCCCGTAGCGCCGGCATGTGCACCTCGATGACGTTGAGCCGGTAGTAGAGGTCTTCGCGGAACCGCTTGGCCTTGACCTCGCCGGCCAGGTCCAGGTTCGTGGCGGCGATCACCCGGACGTTCACCGGGATCGAGCGGGTCCCGCCGACCCGCCTGATTTCCTTCTCCTGAAGGACCCGGAGCAGCTTGGCCTGGAGGCTGATCGGCAACTCGCTGATCTCATCGAGGAACAGGGTGCCGCCCTGCGCCTCTTCGAACAGGCCCTTGCGGTCCGTCTTAGCGTCGGTAAAGGACCCTCGCATGTGACCGAACATCTCGGACTCCAGCAGATTCTCCGGGATTGCGGCGCAGTTTACCGGAATGAACGGCGCGGCCGTGCGCGGGCTGTTGTAGTGGACGGCCCTGGCGACCAGTTCCTTGCCGGTGCCGCTCTCGCCCGTGATCAGCACACTGCTGGGGCTTGGCGTAATGCGCCGGATCAGCTCAAAAACGGCCTGCATGGGCTTGCTCTTGCCGAGAATCTGGTTGAAGCTGTATTCCTTCTCGACCTCTTTTCGCAGCCGGGCCAGCTCGCGGCGCAGTGAGGCTTCGCGCACCGCCTTCTGGACAGTCAACACCATCTCCTCCGATTTGACCGGCTTCGTCACGTAATCGTAGGCGCCCTGCTTCATCGCTTCGATGGCGGACTCGATCGACCCGAACGCCGTCATGATGATGACGTTGGTGTCCGGGTGCTGACGCTTAATCTCCTTCAACAGGGTCAGGCCTGGCATCCCTTTCATGTTGAGATCGGTGATGACCGCGCCGAATTCGCGCTCGCTCATCTTGGCCAGGGCCTTTTCACCGGAGGTGGCCGTCTCCACCGCGTAGCCTTCCTCTTTCAGTACATCCGAGAGGAGCGAACACATCTCCGGTTCGTCATCAACGATTAGAATCTGATTGGCAGTCGTTTCCATCGTATCCTCTAGGGCAAGAATTTTACCTGAACACATCCAAGAAGTGAATGGCATGGTTAGATGGCGTAGATCATCGCTTCAGTTTTTCCAGCCGCACCGTGGACACCTTGTACTCGGGACACCGGGAAGCTTCATCGGCGCTCGACGACAATTCGGAAAGTGGACGACCATGGGATGGATGGGATGGGATGCATTGCTGACCTCCTCATAAAGAAAGAACAGCAACGATGGTGCCAGGAGAGATGAAACCTGCGGTTGTGGAATCGGATGTTATTTCGGTCAGTTATGTTGGCCTTGAGAGATCACGGCCGGATCTTCAGGAGGCAGTTGTGGAGAAATGCAACAGCGATTCAAGATTGCCCTGTGGTGAAATAGGACTGAGGGGTCTGTGTTACTTGGCGACTGCTGGCTCCACGTATGGCATGAGCGGCAGCGTCTTCGCGTCCTTCTTGACCAAGAGCACCGCAATCGCCCCACGCAGGGCATCCGTCAGTGAATGCGTCACCAGCGGATAGCCTCCTTCGTTGTCCACCACTACATCCACCGTGTAGGCATCGCCGGGTCCCACCACGACCGTCTGCATGCCCGTCAGTTTGTTGGCGGGATTGCCGCTCGCCCAGGCGTTGTCCCAGATCTCGCCGATCGGATGAAAGGATGAGAAGTTGTTCGGTCCCGCATTTACGATGTAGATACGCACTCGCTCGCCCGGTTTGGCTTCGAGGGGCTTGCCGCCCAGGAATGGGTGGTATTTGAAGACGCCGCCGTTGAACATCGCATGGTCGTACTTCCGGTCGAACATGCCCTGCACGTCGTCCGGGTTGTTCCACAGCTCGCTCTGCACCAGGACGTATTCGCGGTCTGCCTTCGGTAGGGAGCTGGGGTCCTTCGGATCTATGATGATCGCGCCCATCATGCCGCGCGCGATGTGCTGGATCATCGGCTGAACGCCGCAATGATAGAAGAAAATGCCGGGTTTTTTCGGTGTGAAGGTGATTTTGTGCGTCTCGCCGCGCTCGACCGGTTTGTGGTTCGTGAGGAAGTCCATCTCGCCGGCGTGAAAGTCCATGGAATGGGCAAAAGTGTTGGTCTTGGGATTGGTCAGCGAGAATTCGATGGTATCCCCTTCGGTCGCCCGCACGACCGGTCCAGGGAATTGTCCGTTGAAGGTCCACGCCTTGTACTTCGTGCCCTTGTTGTCGATGACGACTTCGGTCTCGACGGCGGTGAACTCCACTTTGACAGTCTTAGCCTCCGCAATGACAGAGGGTGAGGCCCAGGTGAGTACGGCAGCAAGGGTGAACATGTACATCCGCATCCGGACGTTTGGCGTACAGGTTGCTGAAAACACGTGAATCCTCATTTTTTCAAAGCCTTCAATACACCAACACCCATAGTGGCTTTAATGGCAAAAAATCGGCGGCCGGCGCTCTTCAAGATGAACGCCGACCGCCTTCTCTCCTCAGCCGCCGCCTGGTCCCTTCAACGACAACACAAACATCTCCCCCCTCATGTTTGGATGAAGATCGCACCAGAAACCGTATGTCGGGCTATCGCCGGAGCCCGTCTCGGCCTTGCTGAACTTGAGAGTCATCGTCTTGCCGGGGTCCACACGGTAGGCAGTCCCCTTTCCTTTCGCCAGATAGCCGTCCCCCGATACCGTGACTTTCACATCCTTGAACAACGAGGAATTGAACCCGTGCGTGGTGCTGTCCTCATTGCGGACCACGATTTCTGTAGGCACATCCGTAAGAGTATAGCCGCTCACCTTCCATTCCTTGTCCTTGGCGACGATCTCAATTTTCTTTGTCGGTTCCGCGGATTGGACCGCGGACGCGACCATCCCCATTCCCATCATCGCGCCTATGGCAAGAGCGATGGGAATAAACCGCGATCTCGATAAATATCCTCTCATCCTCATGGTATCCTCCCTATTAAAAGCGCCGCATTGGGCGCAAGGTTGAACTTGCCATCTTGAGTGAGCAAAACCGATGCCCTCGAAGCCAGGCGAGCAGGCTTTCTCATTGAATCCTGGGCGTCCTTAGAAAAAACCTTAGTTTAGTGATGGCCTTTCAAGAATGGACATGATCCTTTGTGATTATGAAAATCGTGTCGATATCTAAATGGGTGTGGACTTCCGCGACATGCGGAACAAACTCATTGATGAGGAACTCCACAGTATACGAGGATTCTTCAGGGTTGGCAGGGTTTAGCGTCTCGACCACATCTCATAGAGTGAGACCCCGATCTGGATAGCCAAGGACAGTCCCATGAGGATGCCTCCGATAATGACCGTGTAGGCGAACATCGGCTTATACCTAGTGAACCACCACGAGCCGATGTCGATCCAGATTGAAAGAAAGGGAATGGCGATCAGCACCGAGCGAAAGAGGGCCGAGGTGTCACTGAAGACGAAGATGGCGCTGGTCAGCGCGAAGAGAAAGCTCATGCCAAACAGATGAATGTGAGACACCCGCACCAGGCTCTTGAGCGACTCGCCGGCATCGATGGCAGTATAGGGCGCGATCTCCTGGTAGCTTGTAAAGGAAGGAATCGGTAGACCTGACGTGGAGCTGTGACAGGATGAGCACCCCCGCTTCAGGACGGATTCAACCTTCACATACCCCTCAGGGCTCGCGCCCTGGCGAACCCAGCGAATGACCTCTTGCTTCTCCTCCGTTGATAAGTACTCGCCCATCCCTCCCTTTAAGGCCACCTCCAGCCGGCTCGCTTCGGGGTTTCCGTAATATTTCACAATCACGGCCTGGACCAATCCCAACCCGCGTTTCGCGTGCGGCTCTACATCGATCAGATACAGATACAGGAGGGCGAGAAGATAGCCGAGTCCGATGGTCAGGAGAAAGAAGGTCGCAAAGACCTTCAAAGGAAGCGGCAGGATCCGCAGCGTCATGACTTTAATGGTACATTGTATCACGCATCATCGCTTCACATCCTTCAACGCCGTCTCCAACAAATCCACGCCTTTCCTGGAGGCTTGAATGGACTGGGCCAGGGCTTCGCGGGCCTGGGCCGGATTGTGGAACCCATCGGAGTTCTCCGCCGTCCACCATTCCCATAAGACATGCGCGGTATCGTGGTGCTTTCGCGCTTCGGCGAGTACCGACTCGGACACGCCCGCCCGCTTGGCGGCTTCGAAGGTATCGATGAGCCGCTCAAGCCAGAACTCTGACTTTCGGATTTTGCCCCTCGTGTACTGCTGAATGGCATCGATTCGGTATACGGCCTCCGTTTCAGACCATTTGGTATGGCACCTGAGGCAGGTCTCCCGCACATAGTTTCGAGGGCTGGTTTGCCAGTGCGATGTGAACGTCGTCCCGTCCGATCGCGACATCTTCGGCATGTGACAGTCTGCGCATTGCAGACCCATTTGCTCGTGCTTGCTCCCCCAGAAGGTTTCCACTTCGGGATGCTGAATCTTGATCAACGGCGCGCCCGTCACGGCGTGCCTGAAATCCCGGAACTTCAAATCATCGTAGAACTTCTTGACCTCGAACACATTCGTCCACGGGAATACATTGGTACGTGGATCGTCCAGGCCGATCTTGGCTCCTGTCGTAGGATCCAGGCCAGGGTTGCAGGCGTATTCCACATGGCACTGGGCGCACTGCAGCATGGAATTCGGACGCGTCAGCAATCCGATCTTCCGGTACCCCCTGAACTCCTTCACCTCCAAAGCCGGCTGTTGCTGATCCTTGTTGTAGGGGGATGCACCCCGGCTGAGGACCGCTTGGATCAGGGCGTCTCGCACCACCCGCGGCCGAGCGGCATGAGGATCATGGCAATGTACGCATCCCATGGGGTTCTGGATCATTTTGGCCATCTCCACCACGTCGGAGACGCGCGAGACGGTGGCTTTCGGGTGGGGTTCTCCCATATAGCTCCACTTCAGAATCATGTCGGTCGTCTTGCACATGAGACAGGTAGGGTTCGCCGCCTTCGCGGTCTCTGCAAGGTCACGTTTGGTATCCGTCAGCAGATCCCATGCTTTGCCGACCTGCCCGATAGCCTCCCAACTGTTGAATTGGAACCTTCCTCCGTAGGCGCGATCCGAGACGAGATGGTCCATCACCATGAACGCGTGAGAACGCGGCAAGGCATGGTCTTTGGTGAACCCGTGCCCCATGAGCAGCTTATCCAACGTCGGCGCGCGGCCAGTTGGTGTGGCCTTCTCGATCTTGGCTCCGGACTTCAGATTGACCGTCATAAAGGTCTTGTACTGGTCCTGATGACAGGTTCCACAGACCGCGAGATCAAAATTGGTGATGGGCTTAATGGAGGCGTCAGATAGGTGCTCAGGTAGTTTGCTGTGGCAGGTGAGACAGGGCAGCTGGGCATGTTTGCCGCCGGTTCGTAACGCTTGAATCTCCGTATGGCAGGCCAGACAGGCCTTTTCTTCCGACATTGCGGCCGGCGCGGCCATGGCCGAGCCAAGTCCGGAGCTTGGGGTGATACCGCTCCTGACGAGCAGGACCCCTGCGACTACAACGGCCAGTACCGTTCCCAGAGCAACCCACTTAGTCAACATGCTTTCACCCTCCGATTGTTCCCCGCCGAAAATGGTCTGAATTTTTACTTCAATGACATCAGATAGTCAATAAGCGTCTCCAGTTCATCGTCGGTTCCAGTAAACGGTTGCATCATTGCACCGGGCTTGAGGGTTTTGGGATCTAGCATGAACCGCTTGAGCCACGGGCCGTCCCGTTTAGTTCCGATATGACTGAGATCTCCGCCGATTTTTCCCCCTTTGCCTTCGATCCCGTGGCAGAGTCCGCAATTCTTCGCCTCGTAGACTTTCTCGCCCTTGCCCAGATCGGCAGCGCTTGCGTCTCCCCAAAAGAGAACAACCAGGGCACCTGCCATGAGGATTTTGCGCATCATCATACCGCCGGAATCTCCATGACGTACACTTCCCCCTTCATCTTGGGATGCAGGTCGCAACGGAAGGAATATTTCCCCGGCCGCTGGTTGTTGAAGCGGATGACTAACGTCTTGCCCGGCTCCACGTAGAACCCTTCCACTCCCTTACCATACGCGGCAACTCCTTCACCCTCTCCCTGGACCAGGATGCCGGTAAGCATGGGCGAGTAGAAGCCGTGCCGGACGATGTCCTGGTTGCGGAGGATGATGACGGTGGGCAGAGTCGGCTGAATGGGCGTGAGCTTGGCGATCTGAAAGTCATAATCCCGGATGACGATTTCGATCCGTTGCTCCGGCAACCCCTGGGCCGGACTCTGGGCCTCCACAGTCGGTCCGGAAAGACTCATCAGCACCGCTCCGGCAAGTCCGACTAACACCACAGTAATCGCGCGTCTTGTCCTCAACGATTCGTTTCGCATGAGCTGCCTCCTTGTTGTTGTCTCATCAATCACTCTGCCGCCGGAACACCAGCACCGCGCAAGGCGCGTATTTGCGGGGTTATACCCGCGACGCCAGTCGAATCTCCACCTTCGGCGGCACGGTCAGGGATTGGTGCACCGTGCAGCCGTGGGCGACCTTCAGCAGCTTGTCACGCTGTTCAGGCTTCAAGGCCGAAGGCAGATTGATGCGCAGATCCACCGTACCCACGCGATGGGGCTGCTCGGCGTAGGACCAGTCGGTGTCAATGGTCAGTCCATCGCACGGAATCTGATGCCGCGCGCAGTACCGCCCTACAAAGAACGCAACGCAGGCTCCCAGAGAACCGACGAAAAGTTCGACCGGCGACAGCCCCGCATCGACGCCGCCATCCTCAAACGGCTGGTCGGTCACGACCATGTGCTTGCCGCTCGTGATGTCGAATCGCGTACCGCCGCTATATGTCACGGTAAGACTCATAGTCATCACCTCAAGCGAGTTGTCAGGCGTGTCATGAACTCAGTAGAGAATGTCAACCGGTCTTCCTCCCTTGGGCCAGTCGTTTGCGCGGGCAGGGAACTCCGGTCGCGGCTGGCTATTGATGAAGGTCGCCAGATCAAATGCCTCCTCGTCGGTCAGCGAGTTTCCCAGACCCAGCGGCATGTTCCGTTTGATAAAGGATGCCGCGATGCCGACGCGGGCCATACCCGCCCCCTTGTTGTACGAATTGGGCCCCCACACCGGTGGAGCGGTCGTAGTGCCTTGCCCATCAGCGCCGTGACACAGGGCGCATTTGGCTTCGTACAACGCACGCCCCTTTCCCGGGTCGCCCGGACGCGAGATTTTCACCGGTGGAAAACCTCGATCCTGCAGTTTGGCTCCGGCCGGCACGCCCGTGGACATCCACGCCATATAGGCAACAAGAGCGCCCATCTCGGGGCTATCATAGGGCAACGCCTTGCCGTTCAGGCTCCGCTCGAAACACTCGTTGATGCGGATTTCGATGGTGGTCATCCGATCGCCGCGCGACCGGTATTCGGGCAGCACGGCATAGACGCCGACAAAGGGCCCGGCTTGAGGGTTCCGACCGCCGTCGAGATGGCAGTTCCGGCAGCTCAAGGCATTGCCGAGGTAGGGCTTTACGTGTTGCTGGGTGTTCAGCACGATCTCGTAGCCGCGGCGGATCGCCTCGCCTTGAGGCCCGCCGGGAATTTCATCCAACGACGGCGGCGAGAAGGACGGCGCGGCGCCAAGCAGACCTATCAAGACCGCGCCGATGAGTATGCTGTGACCAGCCGTGCGCATGTGTTTCCCCCGACCCTTACGACTTGATGTAGGCCCATCATCCCTGTTCCTGCAGTTCGATGAGCCGGACGATGGCGGGCACCGTCCGATCCACCTGATCCACGAGATCCTCATGCGTCAGTTTCATCCCCTTCATCGTGTTCGAGCAGACGGTGTACTAGACCCCATATTTCGTTTTGAGCAGGACGAGCTCCTCGGCGAATTTCGTCTCCTTCTTGACGAACAGCTTGACGCCGGGGCCGTTGGTGATCAGTTCGATCTTCACCTTCCCGGGCCCGAATTCCTCGTAGAGATTCTTGATGTTGCTCAGCGCGCCCTTCTGGACCCGTTCGTCGTCCGAATTGAGATGCAGCGCCACCTGGTGCAGACCATCCCCCGATTTAGGCTCGGTCGCAGCATGCCCCACCGAGCTACGGACCAGCCAGGCTCCGAGTGTTGCCAGACCGAGCGACATCACGCTTCGTCGATTCATTGACACCACGATCATTCCTCCTTCGTATATCTCTCCTCAAAAAGCCCAGTCAAATCCGACCAACATGCTCTGCCCTTTCAAATCGCCGCCATTCACTCCGACTCCTTTATCCCTGTAGAAATTGAATTCGGCATGCAGCACAAAATCCGTCCGCGTGGACTGATGGATGTAGTCCCGCACCAGGAAGGTATGGGAATCCACGTTGTTATAGTGGTTGGGAAACGAGGAGATCCCTTGTCGGACATTCTGGATCAGGTCGTACCGGTAGCCAAAGAGATACCCGGATCCGAGCACCGGAAGTTGGTTCGGATACCAGTCCAACTCCGCAAACCCACCGTGCCAGGCCGCGTTCTGGAAGACGCCATTGGTGACCCCACCAGCATTTATGGGAGCCATTTGCGTGGCGGCAAACAACCCAGCGCTGTCGCGCGCGTACATGTAAGCCCCGAAGAGGTTCATTGATCCATAGGTCAGGCTTGCGTCTCCTCCTACGCGGGTAAAGTCCTTACTGTTGCCCTGCGTGCCCGCACAGCCCGGACAAATCGGATTATCAAGCGTCGGCGCTTTGCCGTACAGGAAAAGCGCCCCGATCCGCTGACCCTGCACAACGCCGTAGCCTCCGAACGACTGGGTGACATGTCCGTAGACATTGAAGTTGTGCCCACCGTTGCCCGTGCAGGTCCCGAGCGAATTACCAGGGCTTGCCCCGTTCGAAAAAGGAGTACCAGCAGGATTAGGCGCGCCAGCAGGATTAAACGCGGTAGGGCCCGCACACGTGTTGAAGTTGTTGGTCAGGCCAGCCAGCGAGTAACGGAAATAGCCGCCCGTCACGTCGGTTTTCGTAATCCCGGTGAACTCGATTCCCGGTTGATTCGCCCCCAGCGCAAACTGATTGGGATTCAGATAATTCGCCGTCACGCCGGCACTCGTGACATTCAACCCTGCCAACGTCGTCTGAACCCACGGCGTCCCTGCGATATAGTGATACATCACAAAGGCATCGTTCAGCGTCGGGCTCCGCTTTTCGCTGAATGGCAAGTCGAGCTCGAATTTCCCGACCTTCAAATTCATCAGATAGGTGTTCGTGGGGCCGCCCAAGAACCGCTCCAAATTCAACACGCGCGTAAAGGCCGACTCCAGATCGATAGTTCCTCCAGACCCAGGAGTCGCAGTGGCTCCCGTGAAGACGATCCCGTAGGAGATGTTCCGATGCAACGTGCCAAAGCTTAAGATGTCCAACGCTCCGGACCAGACGCCACCGGTGGTGACATCGCCACCATCCACCCGCTGACTGGCCAACTCATACCCCGCCGTCGTGCGGAACGAGACCGGCCAGAAGCCTTTGCCGAGTGCTTCAAACGTTGGGAGATCGTTATCCGCTCCCAGTTGGTATCCCTGATCACGGAAAATGTTGCCGAGATCGTTCAGTTTCGGAAAGCCGGGGACATGGCAGACATTGCAGCTGAAGTCATACTTACGAGCAAAGGCCGGAATGGCTTGAGCGTCGCGCACGTCCTGGACCAGCCCGCTGAGAATCCCGATCACAGCGACAAACAACCCGATGGTAAGAACCCGTATCGTCTTCATTTTCGCCTCTCCTTTATAGTCAGTACCGGTCGAGCACTTGTTTCTTCTTGGTCCGGTACTCCTCCTCCGTAATGATGCCGTCGTCCCGCAATTGCTTCAGCTCACGGAGCTTCTGCGCCGCGTCGCTGCCAGACCCCTGCTCGGGAGAAACAGCCTGTTGAGTTGGATCAGATCTTTGCGCCGGCTTTGCGGCCTTTGCAGGGGAAGGGGGGGTCAAAAAGCCCCCGTAATCAATGGCCAGTTGGGGGATGGACGTTCCCCGCAGGTCGCCCAACTGTCCTCCTCCAATCAGCGCGGCGGACTGATTGTCGCCGGGGGCAAAAATGTAAACCCGCACACCCATGGAATGAAGAGGATCGTCCCAGAGCTGATCTTTGATGGAGGCCATCGAGACTGCATAGCGGTAATTGGTGAATCTCAGATAGAGTCGATCGCCTTCAACAAACCACCCACCGGTCGTGATTTCTGTGACGCCTGGCGAGCCGGCTCTGATGAGGCCGAAGACCACCCACTCGTCAGCATGAGCATGTTTAAATGCCCGATTGAGCCACTTGCTAAGAAACGCGATCTCGTCAGCAGAGAAGGCGGGAATCGAAGATTCTTGGGAAGCAAGAAGCGCCATCAGGCCAGGCTCACGCTGCATCCACACGTTTTGCAGGATGCGGTTCCAATCTTGAACGCTGAGCGGGAACGGGTGGTCGAACCGAGTGAATCCTTCGTGGGGGGAATCACCGTGGCGCGCCTCAACCCGAACAAACCGATCCGGCTCTTCCTGGACTGGTGATTCGATGCGTGATAGCCCTGTGCAGGACTGACATGCCAATATCAACGTGACAGCAGAAACGATGAGAAATGGTGGTCGTGGTCCCATGTGACCTCCTGAGGATTCATCAATTTCTTCGAGACACGATCGAGAAAAAGATTCAGCGCTAAAACTTGTCCTCCAAGCGGCGGAACAGATCAGACGCGCGCCTGCGGGGAACGGCGTGTTTCTTTTCCTCCAGGAGAATCCGCTCCGCCATCAACCAATCGTCGCGGTCATAACCGTGCTCGCCGCCGCGACGCAGGTAGAGCTCATGCGCCAGCTTGGCGAGCGCGTCCTTGTTGACCATGACCTGAGAAGAGGGTTGCGGGTTCGTCTTAGGCTTTTTGCTTCGCATCGCCGACCTCCCTTGTCCTCTGATGCGTGTACCGTGGGCTCTTCACAGAAAAGACAGGGCAGGCTGCCTGCCGCACGACGTGCTCCGCCACGCTCCCGATCGCCAAATGGCTCAACCCGCGACGGCCGTGCGTCCCCATCACGATCGCGTCTGCTGGTCCGTCCTTCGCCGCTTTCAGGATGATCTCGGCCGGCGTCCCCACCGCGCACAGGCTCTCGGCGTCAATCCCCTCGGCCTTCAACGCCGAGACCAATCCCCTGAGCGAAAGCTGGATCTGACCGCGCAAGGCCGCCTCGTCGCTCACGCCGAATAAGGCAAAATCCAGCGGATAGACCGCCGCCTCCATGGCATAGACCAGAGCCAGCCGGGCGCCCAACTGCTTGGCGAGCGTGGCGGCGTATTCCAGGGCTTCTTGGGCGCATTCAGAGAAATCTATCGGAACGAGCAAGCGACGGATGGCGGGAGAGTCTAAGCGTTCCGCCACGGCATTCGCCTCGGTTGTCCGAATCGTCAAGACAGGACAGGGGGCTTCTCTGACCACCGCTTCCGCAGTGCTGCCGAGCAGCAGGCGGTTCCAGCCACGATGGCCATGAGTCCCCATCACAATCAGCGCCGCACCCATTTCTTTCGCGTTCTTGGAGATGCAGGCCGCCGGGTTCCCGTACATCTGCCACGGCTCCGGCCTGAGCCCGTCTCGCTTCGCCACCTCGACCAGTGCCGTCATTTCGCGGTCCGATTCCTCCTGAAGCTGTTTCAGGAAGAGCGTGTTGACCGGAAACTCCCGATCCAAGCCGGGAGGTCCTTCCAGCACATTCAGAAGGACTACCTTAGTGTCGAGCGTCCTGGCCAACTGGGCGGCGTAGGAGTAGGCTCGCCGAGCCGGCACCGAGAAATCGGTGGCGAGCAGGACCCTTCTTTCTTCAGGTATGAGCATCGCACTCGCGGGACCCTACCGGGGTCCGCCGTCCCCCTTTTCGATCTTGCGCTTTTCGTTCAGGACTTCCGCCTGCACCACGATCTTGCAATGCTCGCAGATGGTCTCCGGCCCCGGCTTCCCGCAGATCAGGCAGTTATGCCGTTCCTCAAACGACTGCTTCTTCTCAGACTTCTGTCCTGGCTTCCCCATTGATCACCTCCAAACCTTTACCTCTGAATCAGCAATGGGGATGCCAAAACATGCCTGAGAAAGGAAAACCGAAAGTTCAGGATTGAAAAGGACTTACAAAGAGAGAGGAGTGTGATAGGGGCAGCGGCATGGACATTCCGCAACAGAAGGGAGCCGAACGGATGTGGAGAAATGCGACAACAAGGGGGCCGTGGACCGTTTCGACAGGGTCAGTGGTAGCAGACTAAACAAGTCTGTCCATGTCGGTCTCTACTCCGGAGACGACAAGTTCACTTCCTAACATAGAACCTGCATCGGTTGAAGGGGGCAGGTCAGGCTTGAAAAAGCGAGGAGAGAGGATCGGATGGTGTGTTCTTGACACATTATAGGTATAACTGTATAATGTCTCTATGCCCGCAAAGATAAGGCGAATCAATCGGCCCTCAACAGATGACTTTCTGACTGCGGAGGAGGCAGCAAAATATCTCGACGTTAAGTCGACCGTGATCCGCAACTACTTGGCCGAAGGAAAGTTGACGACCTTTAAGTTCAAGACCTATACACTACTCGACATCAAGGAATTAAAGGACTGGAAGGATTACCGCAGCATACGATAGCAAGAGGTTAGGGATGCTGACTCTCCATCAATGTCGAAACCTCATCTCCACCTGTTGTGATATATCGGACGAGCAATTGGAAGTTTTGCGCTACCAACTTTACGATGTAGCCCATGTCGTCGTCAGCGTTTTCCCCCTCCAAGGGCTTTGCCCATGCCACAGCACATAACGAAGGCCGCTATGCGCGCCGTCATTTATTGCAGGGTTTCTACAAAGGAACAAGTTCAGAACCTGAGTTTACCTATTCAGGAGAAGAGTTGCCGGGAGTACTGTCAGCGCCAAGACTGGGGGATCGCTCAAGTATTTGTTGACGCGGGGGAATCTGCCAAGACTACCGATAGACCTGAATTCCTGAAACTTCTCACATATTGCCGACAGAACAAGGGCCATATTCACACAGTTGTTATATATCGGATAGACCGTTTTGCCAGGAACAGTGCGGATTTTCATATGATACGGGGCTTATTATCTAAACTCGGTATCACTCTTCGCTCGGTTACAGAGCCGACAGATGAAAGTCCAACAGGCAAGCTGATGGAATCAATGCTGGCTAACTTCGCCCAGTTCGATAACGATGTACGAGCAGATCGCACCAAAACCGGCATGAAGGCTGCTTTAGAAGAGGGACGATGGACATTCCCTCCTCCTCTTGGATATCTGATAAGCCACGGTTCAGATGCTATCCCCAATTTGGAGCCTGATCCGAAGACCGCTCCCCTCGTGCGGAAAGCGTTTGAACTGTATGCAACAGGCATGTATAGCAAGAGGGAGGTTCTACGAAAAATCACAGCGATGGGACTACGGTCCCGCAAAGGCGAAAAAGTTAGCCCGCAAACCTTCGATAGCCTCCTTCGGAAGAAAACTTATGCGGGCTGGTTGATTGTGAAAAGGTGGGGGATCGAACGTCATGGCGATTTCCTCCCTCTCATAGACGAGAAAACTTTTCGGCAGGTTCAAGCTCTCTTGGATGGAAAACGACCGTCTCTTACGCCACATCTCAGGAATCATCCAGACTTCCCGCTCCGTAGTTTCGTGATATGTGGAAAATGCTCTCGCCGACTAACGGCGAGTTGGTCAAGGGGTCGTACTCAACGTTATCCCTACTATCGGTGCCCGGCTCCTGGATGTAAAGGGGCCGGCATCCCCAAAGCTCAGTTGGAAGGCGAATTCGTGGCCTTGTTGGAGCGTTTACAGCCGAGCCCAGAGTACCTGAAATTGTTCAAGGAGATCGTGTTAGATGTATGGAAGGGGAAGCAGAAAGAGATCCAAGGGGCTATTGCGACTCTAAAACACCGACTTGAAGATCTTTACCAACGCAAGGATCGACTTGATGAAGCTTTCGTATTTGAGCGATCAATCAACCAGAAAACGTACCAGCGTCAACTGGATAAACTCAACGAAGAGATTATGTTGACCGAAGTCGAACTGCACGAGGTTAGAATCGACGAAATGGACGTGGAAGCTGTCCTTGGCTTCGCTCAGCACGTCCTACTGAATGCTGGACGGCTCTGGATGGAGTTCTCTCTAGAGCAGAAACAGCGGCTCCAGCAGGTTCTTTTCCCTCAAGGAATCCGGTTTTCAGAGGGAAGTTTTGAAACCCCAGTTACCTCCTTAGCTTTCAAATACTTACAAGATAACTCGTCTCAAAAATCAAATTTGGTGTCCCCAACGGGATTTGAACCCGTGTTGCGGCCTTGAAAGGGCCGCGTCCTAGGCCAGGCTAGACGATGGGGACGACCGTTCGGCTCGTTCGATGAATCGCGTCAGAAATGCACGAGCATCCATATCATTCTGTCGGTGGAAAAAGCAAGGTGCGCACGCGGGCGTGGGATTACGAAAGAGACGTTTCGTACCAGGCGATGGTTTCCTTGAGACCCTCCTCGAACGGTATTGACGCCCGAAACCCGAATTCTTTTTCCGCGCGGGTAACGTCCAGGCAGCGCCGTGGCTGGCCATCCGGACGGGAGGCATCCCAGACCACCTGCCCAGCATACTTGGTCAACTTGGCAATCAGACCCGCCAGGTCGGCGATGGAGATTTCGAAGCCGGCGCCCAGGTTCACCGGTTCGCGCCCGTCATAACGTTCGGCTGCCAGCAGCACCCCCTCGGCGGCGTCGCGCACGAACAGGAACTCCCGCGTCGGCTTGCCGGTGCCCCAGAGAGTCACTTCCGACCGGCCGGCGCGCCGTGCCTCGACGAATTTGCGGATCATGGCCGGAATGACATGTGAGGTCTCCAGATCGAAGTTGTCCCTGGGACCATAGAGGTTGACCGGAAACAAGGTAATCGCCGGAAACCCGTACTGCTGTCGGTAGGCCTGCGCCTGCACGAGGAGCATTTTCTTGGCCAGGCCATACGGCGCATTGGTCTCCTCCGGATACCCATTCCAGAGGTCTTCTTCCTTGAAGGGGATCGGCGTGAACTTGGGGTACGCGCAGATCGTCCCGATCGCCACGAACTTACGGACTCCCGCCAGCCTGGCCTCCTCCATGACCTGCGCGCCCATCATCAGATTTTCATAAAAGAACCGGCCGGGGTTCTGACGGTTCGCTTCAATCCCGCCCACGCGCGCAGCCAGATGGATGACGACATGCGGTTGCGCCTCACGAAACAGACGCTTGACGGACTCGGCCTGCACCAAATCACAGTCAGCGCTGCGCGGAACGATGATGTCGGTGCATCCACGCGCGCGGAGGCCCTCCACCACATACGAGCCCAGGAACCCCGCCCCACCCGTCACCAGCACACGCGATCCGTTCCAGAAACTCATCAGTCTACCCGGTGGTCATCCGGTTGGTCGTCCAATCCAGCCCCGCTGATTCAAGAATCTTTTTCCCTTCTCCGACCGGCTTGCAGCCCATCAGCTCCAAGTCGCAGTCCACCATGATTTTCACAAGGTCCATGAATCGGACGTGCGGCGTCCACCCCAAGGACTTTCGCGCCTTGGACGCATCCGCCTGCAGGCCATCAACCTCCGACGGCCGCAAATACCGTGGGTCCCGCTCGACATGCTTCTTCCAGTCCAAGCCGACGTAGCCGAAGGCCGTCTCCACCAGCTCGCGCACCGAATGTGTCTCCCCAGTCCCGATCACAAAGTCCTCCGGGCGCTCCGCCTGCAGAATCCGCCACATGCATTCCACATACTCCGGCGCATAGCCCCAGTCACGTTTCGCGTCCAGGTTTCCGAGAAACAGCTTGTCGGCGCGCTTGGCCACAATAGCGGCGACACTGCGGGTGACCTTCCTGCTGACGAAGGTTTCGCCGCGCCGGGGCGACTCGTGGTTGAACAAAATGCCGTTGGCGGCGAACAGCCCGTACGCCTCCCGGTAATTGATCGTCATCCAATAGGCGTACACCTTCGCGGCCCCGTAAGGGCTACGGGGATGAAACGGCGTGGTCTCGTTCTGCGGCGGCGGCGTCGCGCCGAACATCTCGCTGCTGGAAGCCTGGTAGTACCGGAGCGGTAGCTTGGACTGGCGCACCGCTTCGAGCACCCGCGTGGCCCCGATGCCGGTGATCTCACCGGTGTACTCCGGCATGTCGAAGCTCACCCGAACGTGACTTTGCGCCGCGAGGTGATAGAGCTCTTCGGGCTTGACGTCCTGGATCAGCTTGGCGATTTCACCGGCGCTCCCCATATCCCCGTAATGCAGGAAGAAGCGGGCGCCGGGAGCATGCGGGTCGACGTAGATATGATCAATGCGATGGGTGTTGAAGGTGCTCGCGCGGCGCACCAGCCCATGAACTTCGTAACCTTTCGAGAGCAGCAATTCGGCCAGGTAGGAACCGTCCTGCCCCGTCACCCCGGTGATGATCGCGCGTTTCCGCATGATGGAGGAGTAGCCTACCGGGTTCAGCCCGGAGGGTCAAGGCACACATTCCGTTGAGCCCTGAAAGTCGCTCACCTCACAATGAGGACGAGGGCGCCGGCAACGAGCATGACTCCCATTCCCACGATCACGCGCACAGCAAGCTCCCGGCCGCCCAACCACGCCGCAATGCCGGCCTTCACGACCGTATTGGTGACGGCGGCCAGCGTGATCGCGACAGCCGCGGTTACCGCGCTCAGCCCTTCGCGATGGAACCGCGCAATTGAGAGGGTGATGGGGTCCACATCGGTCGTGCCTGCCAGGATGCTCGAGAGGTAGAGCCCACTGTCTCCCAGGAAGGTCTGGGCGGCTTTGGCCACAAAGATCACGCTCGCATAGAACACCCCGAACTTGAGGGCGGAGCTCAGCTCGAACGGATTGCGATGGGACACCGGCTCGGTCTCATGGCGAGCGTCGCGCGACCGGAGGTAAAAGGCTGCGGCGATTCCGTACCCTGCGATCATCATCACCCCCAGAGGCCATACCAGGACCGGTACCAGTGTGAAGTCCACAATCCCGACGATCGTCAGAATTCGACCGAACATCGTGGCCGACGCCACCAGGATGGCTACGGCTGCGGGGATGGCAATCTTGGGCTCTTCCCTCACCTGGGTCGCCATACTCACCGTGACGGCAGTGGACGAAACCAAGCCACCCAGAATGCCGGTGACCGCGAGTCCTCCCCTCTCCCCGACAATCCGCGTCGCGATATAGCCCAGGAAGCTGATGCCGGCGATCAACACGACCAGCACACCGATCTCGAATGGGTTGAGTACGTTGTAGGGGCCGAACGTCCGATCGGGCAGGAACGGCAGGACAACCAGCGCCAGAATGACGAACTTCGCGGTCGCGTAGATGTCATCTTCGGAGATACGCGCGACCGCCCGATGGAGCGGCGCCTTGAAGGACAAGAGCGCCATCACCACGCCCGCACTGGCGACGATCAACAGATAGCGTTGACCGGTCGCCAACGGCAGGCCCGGCAGGAGAGCCAGCACGCCCAGCAGAAAGGTGATGAGGGCCGCCACTTGCGTGGTGATTCCCGGAAAGGTCTCGCGCCCCCATTCCTGGAAATACGAGACAGCCAGAAACGCTCCCACGACCAGTAGGGCCCCGAGAATCGGCCACACTCCCATCGAGTGGGCCAGCAACGCGGACAGCGCGCCGGCCAGCGCGATGAGTGGAAAGGTCCGGACTCCTCCGATGCTGGGTTTCTTGTCGAGGGCACGAGACTGTTCCCGCTCCAGCCCGATCAGCGACCCCGCCGCCAGGGCGACGAGAACGCCCAGGAAGATCTCCTCGAACGACATGGCCGGCTTGGCCTGCCCCATCAGCCAATGCACCGAGCCCTAGCGAGACTTGTCTTCAGTGCGCCGAGAGGCCTTCGCCGCCGGACGACGGGCATCTGATCGCGTGATTTGCTTGAGCAGGATCTGTTCGGCCATCAGCCAATCTTCGGCATCATGCCCGGGCTCGCGACCCCGCTGTACGTACAACTCATGCGCCAGCCTGGCCACCGCCTCCCTATCGAAAACCACCCGGGCAGGTTGCGTCCGAGAGGGTTTTCTGGCCTTCGTCTTGGGCTTTTTGTCTGGCATGGCTTCTCTCCTAGTCTATTTCGGCCCGCCGCCTTCCTTCTCAATTTTGCGCTTCTCGGACAGAGCTTCCGCCTGTACCACGATCTTGCAATGCTCGCAGATGGTGTCGGGCCCCGGCTTCCCGCAGATCAGGCAGGCATGGCGCCCCTCGAACGGCCGCTTTTCCTCACTCTTCTTGTTTTCCGGATCGGTCACGGCGTTCTCTAATTACTTTTGACCATCGAGGGCCTACCGAGGCTGGCCACAGATGCTAGTCTAAAAATAATCCCGGCGGGAGGTTAGGTCAACAGAAAAATTGAGAGTGACTGAGGCTTGGTCAGCGATAGGTGAGGGGGTCGAAGCCGGTGGAGTTGATACCGCCGGCCGGCGGAGACGGGATAATCGCCGGAACATTGGGCAGATTGTTGCGGGAGGATACAGGTTCCAAGGCGCGCAGGTACGCGACCTCGAATGACGGCAGGCGGCCGGACTTGTCGTCACCCTTGAACGGCTCGATTCCGGTGAGCCGGCCGGCCATCGTGATCTGCTTGCCGGGAAGGAATTCCGCCGAATCGATGCCGAGCCGGGCGAGGACGAGGAAAGAACCATAGGACAGAGAGGAGAGATGCGGCCGATTTTCCGCGTCGAGCGGATATTCCTGAACCCGCAGTCGGGTGATGTTCCCAAAATCTGTCCTGTCTTCGATCGTGCCCCCTAAGAGAAACGTTTTGCCGTGCCAGCGCGCCGGTGCGCTTTGGGCATCAGCCAACGTAAGGCTTGGATCAACCTGCTCCCTGACATCGGAAGGGATAGTAGAACAGGCGGATAGTAGGAGACACAGGGCTAGAGCCATCAACTCGAGAGCGCCGAACTGTCGTTGGATGCGCTGCTTTCCCATCGCCGTCCTCTCTCCTCAATATTATACTCCTCATTATACTCCTCCACTTAATTCCCGGGCAACTTGTTGAACATTGGGCGTATGGCGATACGCCATCTTTCAAGTCATTTACCCCTCGTACTTGAAGGAAACCTTCAGTTTCGCGCGGTAGGCTTCCACCTTGCCGTCCTTGAGATGCATGTCGAGTTGGACGACCTCGGCAACCCGGAGATTCCGGAGATGCTTGCTCGCGCGTTCGACGACATTCGCCGCCGCCTTCTCCCACGATTCCGTGCTCGTCCCCACCAGTTCAATGATCTTGTACACGCTGTCTGGCATAACCGCCTCCTATCTCCCCGGCCGTCTGCCGGAGCTTGTCCACATATTAAATCCGATAACTTAATTATTCCTGGCCGTCGTCTCCGTTTCAAGCGCGATCCGGATCGCCGACAGGCGATGGTGGCGGGCGCGGAGCTGCATGAGCAGCGTCTCGAAGGATTGCGGTTCGTCGAATTCCATCACGTTGAACACGGCCGAAAGATAGCCGTCGTCAGTGACCTGGAACAGCCGCGCGTCCGCCGGCGCAATCGGCCCGGAGACATTCTGATGGTACGCGCCGGAGCCGCCCGCCTTGACCGACCGTTCGCGCCCCGTCTCGCTCAAGCAATAGGTGATGGTCGCAATCATTGTTTCATCCGATGTAGGGGCGTATCGCGATACGCCCTCCTCCTCAGAGCGACCCGCGCCCCAAACAAAGTAACCGGATACCTTTTTCTGCTCTCGGAAAGTGGACTCTGACCCCACTTATTCTCTCGGCTATATTAGTTCGGTCCAGTTTGAGGCCCACAAAACTGTCCCCGTCCGAAGGTGTCGACGGAATCGGGGGTAGCTCATTCTGACACCTTTCCCCCTTCATGTTGTATGTATGACGATCTTGTATCCCTTCGCTTTCAGAACAGCACAGAGATTCTTTGCGATACGGATGGCGTTAATGAAGCCGGTCTTGCACTTTCTGATCTTGTCGATGGCCTCCTTCGCCGACTTTGCTGGATGGCTTGCAATATTTCTGTATTCCTTGGCAAAGTCTCTAGCGCCTCCTAATGCTGCTCGATGGTTCTTGAAAGGTTGAAGGCTATATAACTCGTCGATCGCGTCTGCCGCCGATTGCTTGAGTACAGAGGCATTAACGAGATTCGCCTTCACAGCACCCTTGGCGATATTCATTACTAAAGCTTCTACAATTTGTCCCCCAGCTTGAAGTCCCTGCCCGACATTCCCTGCGTATGTATCATGTGCGGCTCGGAATGTGACTTTTAAGGTGGGAGAAAGGTCGCCCAACTCCGTGTCCAATGAATCTTCCGACAAATGCTGTGCAAGCGGAACGCAATTGTGTTGGATAGTTGCCACTGTATGATCATCAACTGTGATTAATCCGAATCCATCGGCCTTGAGAGATCGAATGGAGGTTTGCTTCTTGTCTGAGAGGTAAGTGTCCAAGGGGCAGACTAGAAATACGGCAACAGGAAAATCAAACTTTAATAGATCGTGTGCGGCGATTTTGAGAATCTCGGGATATAGACCATCACTGACTTCAGCTGCCACAATTAATGATGATGTTGCTTTCAAATGAAAGGTGGGGCGCCATGAGATCCCTGGACTGATTTCTGTGTTTATCTTCAGCCCGTTCTTTCCAAATCGGTACGTAAAGTATTTCAGGCTGGCATGTGCTACCGGCTGTAGCCTTGGCGCAAGAGTGTGGAAAGACACCTCAGTCTCCCAACACTCGATCTATTAATCTCTTCAGCGCCTTTAGCGGCTTCCGTAGTGGATTCCCGCTTTCGAGTTCCCCTTCGCTAATAGCAATGTTTTCCAGATAGTTGATGATGGCTTCGAGGCTTAGCGTAACCTTTCTTTCGTCATACTTCAGTCCGAATCGCTCTTCGTAAACCTCCTCGATGCCGATACTGTTGTGCGCATCGAAGATCTCCGACAGAGATTCTTTCGCCTTCGTTTCCTTTATGCCTAGATTGTCGACGGCAGTCGCCATCTTGGAGAGCATCCGAAATTCCGTTACATTCTTGATAATCCCTTTTCGGAATTTTCCGATTAGGCTATCTCTGACTTTGTCCAAGTCTTTCACGGCGCCCGGAACGCGATTCTGGACAGTCTTAAGAGCCCTCTCCATCTCGATGAACAAGTCTTCAGAAAGTTTCTGCATTCGCTTGGGAAGGGATAATTCTTGAACCAATGCGTCCCGATACTTTTGTGGCAGATCCAAAAGCAGCATACAGCGACGGATCTGTCCCCGCGTCAGGCCTGTCGCCTCGCTAAGCTCAGCCTCACTCGCTTCCTTGCCGTGCTCACGAGTGTAACGTCGCTGGACGTCCGGCAACTTGTTAGCGATTGTAAAGTAATCCCACTGCTCTCGAAGCGCGTGGATGTTGAACATCAGCAGGAGATTCTCAAGGGGGGATGGTTTGGGCTGAACTATAGCGGGTATCCGTCGCAAGTTTAGCTTACGAGCGCTTCGCCATCGACGCTCGCCATCTATGAGGACGAAGTGGCTACCCTCCTGGTACACTGTAATTGGTACTTGGATGCCATAGCGCTTTATCGAACGTATAAGAAGATCCATTTCTTCTTCACGGAAGAAAAGGCGCGGGTTGTCGTCATTGCGCTTGATAAGGTCCGGTGCAATCTCTTTAAGTTGTGCTGGTCTTGATTCAGTCGGTGTCATGCTCTTGCCCAGTAGATGCTTTCGGTAACCGCCTCCATGGCAGGTCCCTTAGAGGCTCCAAGTGTGGAATGTGAATGGCGAACTCGTTTCCATAGTTCGACTCTTCTATAATTCTTGCGCAGAATTGAATAAGGCGTTACTCCGAGTTGATGAAGTAAGCCCTGCTGAGGGTAGCTTATGATTAGATCAGCTCCCAGCTGTAAAGTGGTGGAGGCTAACGCGTCGAAAGCATTAATTGCGCGCTTTTTCAGCGAGAAAGGTGTCTGGAATCTCTCCGAACAATACCTGGCCTTTCCGGAAACCAGTGGGTAGTCATATCGGATCAATGTATCAAGAATATGGTAATACCTCGAATACTGGTCATCGGTGTATGGGGGGTCTGCATATACAACTGATGGACGGTGACGAGCCTGCTTAAGTCTGGGAAGTAGTTCTAACGTGTCCTCGTTGAACACTCTGTTGCTGCGCCGCCAGCGACTTGAGCCTAGTGGAGCTTGATCGGGTATGTGCTCAATCCACGCCTCCCACACTGACCTATTTCGCTGAGACCGGAATCTTGAAACGTTCTGCTCACTTGGTTCGAGGAACTGAGCAAAGTGACCAGTTGTTGTCGCGATCCTTTTTACGGCAGCACCCAGACAAAGTATCAGCCAGAGACGTTGATCTTCCGTTAGTTTCCTCGATCGCACTGCCTGGTCAAGACTAAACACGATGGAGTCAATCTCAATACATTGATACAGTCCAAAATAGGAGTCAGCGTATAGGAGCGTAAACAGTCTGTAGGGAATCTGTTTCTTGTCATGTGCGAGTTGCACTACTTCCTTTTGGGTCTTGGGCTCAAGATAGAAATTGGCATATCTTTTTAAGTATCTGCGAAGGCGAACAATGGACACAGAATCAAGGGCTTCCCGTTCCTCTCCGAGTCTCCTCCGAAAGCGCGCACACAATGCAGTTCGGTTTGTGGCGAAATAATCGAACAACAGCTCCGTGGCCATCAACACGTTTGGCGGAGAATCGTTGCCTATGAAAAGTGACCTCGCAACCCCAGCCGCAAAAACTTCGACATCGTTGTTCCACATTGGCCGTCGCTCGCCCACTGCGGTTCCGACAGCACACATGCCGGAAAAAGCATCAAGCACGATTCCTGGTTTAGCTTGGCATATGAGATCGGCAATAACTGGAGCTAGTCGCTGCTTGGTGCCCATATAGCCAAGCTCAATCATGACCACCTACACCAGGAAAACAACCGACATTTTTCTGCGACATCAGCAGCGAATGGAGATTGACGTTCACGTATGAAAGCTCGCTAGTTAAGTTTATGCTCTTACCACAATCGGCTACAGAAACGATGTCAGTCGCCTTTCCTTATATGCTCATCGTCCCTGAATCCTACCACTCCCCATCCGTAAAGTCATGCAGGAGAAAAATGAAGTGGGTGACGGGTGGATCGAAAAGGATACAAGGCAGCCCAGAAGCCCTTCGACGGGCTCAGGGTGACCGATAACGGTGAAAGAGGAATGTGGTGAGCCGGGTGGGACTCGAACCCACGGCCCTCGCCTAAGCGGCGCAGTTCCCCTGCGCCCCCGTCCTGGTAACACGGAGGCACAAATCGCAACCTATAATCTCTTAGAATCCTATGCCAAAAACCTCTCCGGGACTGATAATTAATACACTTTGGTTTTTTCATTGGATCCGGTTTATTCTTTCAGCGGTTCAAAAAGAAATAAATCTGTCCCGCTTTATTCCCTGTTGTATCCATTTTGATAAATCGGTGATCGTTTGGATACAGAGCTGTCTTCTTCGGAAGAGCCTTGGGCTTTCATTTGTCAGAAAAATCATAACCATCCGGCCGAGACATCCATTGCACGTTTCTTGCAGGTTAACCAGGTAGATCCATAGGCAAATCACGCAGCACTAAATAATTAATCGGAAATAGTGAGGGAAGACTCATCGGGGGGTTTATGAGCCAGGGCCTGGGACGATCCAAAGAGAAGAGTTTAAGCGCAGAGTCGAAGAGGGTACCCATGAAGTCTATCTTGGTGGTAACGCTATTTGTCAGTCTTGGCATACAACAGTTTGGCTGTACCACCTCTGCGGACAATGTCCCCGATCACTACAGGCGAGGAGTTGGGCTTCAAGAGAAAGGCGACGTGGAGGGAGCGATCACCGAATACCGTACCGCGCTGCGCCTCAACCCCGACGACGTGCGCGCCCACACCAACCTTGGGGTCGCGCTGGCCAAGAAAGGCGATCTGGAGGGAGCGGTCACCGAATTCCGCACCGCGCTGGGCCTCGACCCCAACGACGTGCGCACCCACACCAACCTCGGGACCGCGCTGGCTGACAAAGGCGATCTGGAGGGAGCAATCACCGAATACCGCACCGCGCTGCGCCTCGACCCCAACCGGGTGCGCGCCCACACCAACCTCGGGGTCGCGCTGGCTGACAAAGGCGATCTGGAGGGAGCAATCACCGAATACCGTACCGCGCTGCGCCTCGACCCCAACCGTGTGCGCGCCCACACCAACCTCGGGGCTGCGCTGGACAAGAAAGGCGACGTGGAGGGAGCGATCACCGAATTCCGCACCGCGCTGCGCCTCGACCCCAACGACGTGCTCGCCCACACCAACCTCGGGGCTGCGCTGGACAAGAAAGGCGATCGGGAGGGGGCGATCACCGAATACCGCACCGCGCTGCGCCTCGACCCCAACGAAGTGCTCGCCCACTATAACCTCGGGGTCGCGCTGGGCAAGAAAGGCGATTTCCTCTCGGCTAGGAAGGAATTGGAGGAAGCCTTACGGCTGTTACCAGAAACACCTGAGAATCAGGAGAAGAGAAGCGCCATTACGTCGCTGTTAAGGATGCTTGACTAACCGGCGGCTTTATGTAGAAAAAGGCGGCTGACACCATTGCCAGGCCAGGTTGCAGCCCATAAATGGGCTACTCAATGGCGTAGCCGGGGGGGACAAAAGTGGGGTCAGATCCGGTTTGTGGTGAGCCGGGTGGGACTCGAACCCACGGCCCTCGCCTTAAAAGGGCGATGCTCTACCGACTGAGCTACCGGCTCACCGAGAGCCGACTCTAACACACAGTCCGGAAACCGTTCAAGGAATCGGAAGCGTTCAGCGAGTACCCGAGCGACGGCGAGAACGGCGCAGAGGATTTTTGAGCACGATCGTCTCCTCGCGCTTGGACCCGGTCGACACGAGATCGATCGGACACTTCGCCAGCTCCTCCAAACGCGCGAGGTAGCGGCGAGCCTCGCGTGGCAGGTCACGGTAGGCCTTCACGCCGGTGGTCGCCTTGCTCCACCCAGGCCACGACTCATAGACCGGCTCGCAGGCCCCGAGCATGGTGATATCCTGCGGAATCTCGCGCATCAACCGCCCTTTGAACCTGTAGCCGGTGCAGATCCGGATCTCCTCGAGGCCGTCGAGGACATCCAGCTTGGTGATGGCCAGCGAGCTCAGGCCGTTCACGCGAACGGCGTAGCGGACCAGCATGGCATCGTACCATCCGCAGCGTCTGGCCCGACCGGTCGTGGAACCGAACTCATTGCCCGCTGTCTGCAGCCTCGCGCCGATCTCATTGGTCAGCTCGGTCGGGAACGGTCCGCTGCCGACGCGAGTAGTATAGGCCTTGGCGATGCCGAGCACGCCATCGATGACGGTCGGGCCGACCCCGGTTCCGGTGCAAGCTCCGCCGGCCGCGGCGCTCGATGAGGTGACATAGGGATAGGTCCCGTGGTCCACGTCCAGATGCGTGCCCTGTGCGCCCTCGAGCAAGACCGTTTTCCCCTTGGCGATGGCGCTATGGACAAGAACACCTGTATCCACGATCATGTCGCGCAGCCGCTCGGCATAACCCAAATATTCCTGAAAGATCTTCTCCGCCTGAAAGCCTGGCGCGCGATAGAGGGTCTCCAGCAACGCGTTTGTCTCAGCCACGTTGTCTTCCAGCTTCTGGCGGAAGTAGGGCGGGTCCAGCAAGTCCCCCATCCGGATTCCGATCCGCGCCATCTTATCCACATATGCCGGACCGATGCCCCGCCCAGTCGTGCCGATCCGCCGGCCGCCCTTCTGGGTCTCGCTCGCCTTCTCGATCGCTTTGTGATAGGGCAAAATGACATGGGCCGCCTGGCTCACATACAGGTTCCCGTCTGTACGCACGCCTTTCGACCGGAGGCCGTCCAATTCCTCGATCAGCGCAGCCGGGTCCACCACCACGCCGTTCCCGATCACGCAGGTCGTGCCGCGGTACAAGATCCCCGATGGAATCAGGTGAAACACAAAGGTCGTCCCACCTTTGACCACCGTGTGACCGGCATTGGAGCCGCCCTGATACCGGACCACCATGTCGGCATCCCGGGCCAGGAGGTCGACGATTTTCCCCTTGCCCTCGTCCCCCCACTGGGTGCCGATCACGACGACTGCGCCCATGGCTTGCGCATCCTCCCGACATAAAAAAGAGCCCTAACCGGATTGGCCAGAGCTCCGCGCCAAATCAGTCTAGGCACCTCCCCTGCCATTGTCAACACGCAACCTCTGCAGGCCGGGAGCGACAGTAGACATTTATAGGTGGTCCGGGTTAAGATTCGCTCGGTTGGGGCTGTAGCGCAGTTGGGAGCGCGTCAGACTGGCAGTCTGAAGGTCGCGGGTTCAATCCCCGCCAGCTCCACCAAACCTTCCGCTGACTTCTGACTACCCGCCTCACGCTTTCCCACACCCGATGCCACCGTGGGAATGGCGAGCGATGAAACGCGGACAAGTGGTTCATCCTTAAACACGGCAGAGAAGGGAGACTGCCATGCATAAACACGTGTATGAGATTGTAAACTGTTTAACGGCGGCCCGTGGATATGCGCAAGTGTTAGTTGAAGATAGTCCGAATGATCCAGCCGCGCCCGCTACTCGGAGGCTACTAGAACAAATTGAACAAATTAAACCAGAATTTGTGTCCGCAGTACATCCAACACCGCCTGCCTGATTGATAGCCGTGTTGGCGGAAGATGGCGAAGGGAAGGGTGTGCTAATGAACGCCGGTCATGCCATTGAGCGTCTCAAGGGTCATGCAGCGCGGATCGGCGTCTTGCTCAAGCTCGAACCCTGTGGATCGTCCTGCCGAATTCTCATAGACTCTTCTGCCGATCTTGTCTTGGAGGAATTACTTGTGGGCTATATCGAGGAGGAAGTGGATGTTCTCTTTTCATTGTGGTCTCCCCATGCGAGCCACACGGTAGTGCTTTAAAGCGGAGGACAGGTGAGAAAGTAAATTGATCCCTGATTCAACACCTCGGACGAGTATCTCAGCTATGACTTTTCCTCCGCAAGCTCCATAAGCCTAACGTCGCAAGACCGGAACCCATCAGCAGTAGCGAAGTAGGCTCCGGAACTACGCCCCCGGTCGTCAGTTGGCCGCTAAAGGCCAATGAAAGGATTTGGTGACCGGAATCCGTATCGACCACGTTCATGCCACCAGTGGCTGTAAAGATGTTATGGGAAAAATTGCCATTGATGTCGGGATTGGTCAATCCGAGCGTCAACCCAAACGGTGTTAACGTATTCCCATTTTCTGCCTCACTCAGTGCTGTCGACGTCACGAGAAAGGGGAGGAATCCAAACAGGGCCGGTTGAGGACCAACCGTGGCAGGTGTGTGGAATCCGTCCTCAGCAAAGGCAACCAGCCCACCACCCGCATTGATATAAGACAGAATGTCTGCAGATCGGGCGTTCAGCGCTTGAAGATCATTGCCGGTTAGGGTACCGCCGTGATCAGACGGGATCAAAATTGCGCTAAAGAGGGAAAAATTCGTCGTGGCGAAAGTTGTGGCATTCACTTCGACGTAATGATTCCCGGGGGTGTTTCCGGCCGAGTAGCCACTAGCTTGGAGCCCAAGCACAGAATCGAGATGGTCTCCCAAGCCGATGTTAAGGGTGTTACTTTCAAGAAACAGAATGGGTGCGGTATTTCCATTACGAGCAAAGGTGAGGCTGTCCTGAATGATGTGTTGAGCGCCCGTCGTGTTTCCTGATTGAGCATGGAAATCAGGGTCGTGGCCAGACACAAAGACGTTTCCGGCAAATGAAAGAGCTGGCAGCGCTAGAAAGACTGCCGTGAGAAGGAATTGGAGTGGTAGTCTTGTGCAATGGCGCCGTTTCATCATCGTGCTCTCCTTGGAGACTTCGTGATTAACAGAGAAACCCACACAAATTTCAAGCAAGTATTAAGCCATTTGATTAAACAACTGTTTTCACTGGCATGGATAACAATAAGCGAAGTAGATGATCGACGAAACTGTAAAGTTTTCTGACACTGAAGTACTCAACATGTGGAAAAATTAACAAGCATCAAAAATTCGCTGACTGTTAATGCGCTGATTTGTTTGCGATTTTGTTCTTGAGGCAAGAGAAGGCGGTCCGGTACGCTACTGTTAAATTTCCTGACAGTTGACCTGCTCCCTACAAAAACGGTTCGGCCCTTAATGTTAGTCGTCTTTAAACCCGCCAGAAAAATCCCAGCGGGTCCCCCTTTCATCGTCCACACGCGATCAAGTATCCCCCCTTTAGCCCGACTCTATCAGCCGGGACCCCTTGCCCGTAGCCTGTGGGAGAGCGTGAGGCTTCTCAAGGGTATCCCCGGTGGGTAGTGCTGAAACATGGATGGGCAAGTAAAACTGGTTGCGCCTGGGTTGCGTATTGGGGGACAGGTGGCCCACTTTCGGCCTACTCCTGTCCGCCCGATCCCCTTGCAATCCGCGCCAATCGCGGTTATGCTCTGAACTCACGAGGTACTGGCAGTCTGAAGGTCGCGGGTTCAATCCCCGCCAGCTCCACCAAACCAACTTCTTGACCTTTACTAATTTCGCTGCTACTTCGATGCTTCCTTTTCTTCCAGTCGTGCGAGGAGGTGAGGAGCCTTTTTCGCCATAGGTGAGGAAGGCCATAATGGTTCGTGGAATTGGAGACCGGCTGCATTGGGATCGCCCCACATAACAGTTGCGGGTATTTCCTCAGTAACGGATTTCCCATCGGCGGCATGAAGCCGGAAGCGCAGGGTCAGTTGCTGTCCCGTTCTCAGAGGTTGCCGAGTACTGATCCCGACACCCGTACGGCTGAGATTCTGTATGGTGCCCCAGAACGATTCGTCATCCCCCACCACCTGGAAGTCCACCTCTGTAAGGACATAACAGCGGGCTTTGATCCGCCGCTCCTGACCTGACCACTCTCCCTTCTGTGATGACCGCATAGGAGCCTCCCTTAGGGGGCAAGGCTAAGCCACCAGTTCGGGACCTGTCAAGCGTTTACAAGCCCGAAGCTCTTGAAACCAGACCCTCTTAATGGTAGCCTATCGGTACTTATCGTCATTGGTCGTTACCTCCAGTATTCGTAACTCCTTTACAGAAACCTAATGTAATGCTCCAACTCGAATCCGTCAGCAAGCACTTCGCGACCAAGGCCCTGCTCAAAGAGGCGTCGGCCCAGCTGCGCCCCGGGAGCCGCGTGGGGCTGGTCGGCCCCAACGGCGTCGGCAAGACCACGCTCCTCCGTTTGATCCTGGGCGAACAAGAGCTGGATGGCGGCCGCATCCGCAAGCGCCCGCGACTCCGGATCGGCTACCTGCCGCAGGACCTTGAGACCATCCCGGGAAACACGGCACTGGATGCGACCCATCGCAATCAGTATCCGGAACATGAGGCGAAGAAGATCCTCTCCGGCCTCGGCTTTTCGGAGGCTGACTTCCAGCGGCCGATCTCCGCCCTCTCCGGCGGGTTCCGGATGCGGGTGGCCCTCGCGTATCTCCTCCTCTCCGCGCCCGACGTCCTCCTGCTGGATGAGCCGACCAACCACCTCGACAAGCCCACACAGCGCTGGTTTGAGGGTTTTCTGCTGCAATCCAATTTCACCATGCTGGTCATCAGCCACGACACCAAGTTTCTCGACCGCATCGCCACGCATATCTGGGAGATCCGGCACCACCGGATCATGGAGTCAAAGGGGAACTACACGAAGTATCTCGCCTGGCGCGAAACGTACGAGGCCGCGCAGGAAGCCGCAGCCGGCCGACAGGACAAAGAGATTGCGCGCGTGCAAAAATTCGTGGACCGGTTCCGGTACCAGGCCACCAAGGCCAGCCAGGTCCAGTCCCGGCTCAAGCAACTGGAGAAGATCAAGCGGATCGAGCGGACGCGCGACCCGAAGCGCGTGCGGTTTCGCTTTCCCGTCCCGCCCGCCTCGGGCCGTCAGGTGCTGGAGCTCGCGGGTGCGGCCAAGGCCTACGGCGACAACATCGTCTACCGGGCGCTCGATTTCTTCATGGAGCGCGGCCAGCGGATCGCCCTGGTCGGCGAGAACGGCGCGGGCAAGAGCACGCTGCTCAAGATGCTGGCGGGAGTCCTCCCGCTCGATGCCGGCACGCGGACGGTCGGCCACGGCGTGACCCTCCATTACTTCGCCCAGCATCAGGCCGATATCCTGAACCCCGAGCATACTGTCCTGGAGTCCATCGCGGAGGCGGACTCGAGCACCGACATGAACTTCGTCCGCGCCCTCGCCGGCGCGTTCCTCTTCGAAGGCGCCAACCAGAAGAAGCTGGTCAAGGTGCTGAGCGGCGGCGAGCGGAACCGCGTGGCCCTGGCCCGCATGCTCGTCAAACCGGCAAATACCCTCTTGTTGGACGAGCCGACAAACCACCTCGACCCTGCTTCGGTGGACGTCCTGACCGACGCGCTGGTGGAGTTTCCGGGCACCCTCGTGTTCATCTCGCACGACCCGGTGTTCCTCACCCGCGTCTCCACGCGCGTGGTGGAGGTCGAGAACGGCACAGCTCGCGACTACCACGGCGACTACGAATACTATCTCTGGAAGAAGGTTCAGGAGGTTGAGCCTATCAAGGGGACGCCTGAATTAGAAGCAAACGCATCACACACTTCGAAGGTTCTCAAGGCTGCTCCGACTGCCGCGCCTCGTTCCAAATCATCTGAGAAGGGCGAAAAGAGCCGCACGAACGAACGGCGCGACGCCACCAAGACTCTCGCCCGCGCGGAACGGCAGATCGCCAAGCTGGAAGAAGCAATTGCCGTCGGCGAGAAGCGCATCCAGGCGCGCGATGCGGAGCTCGCCGGCCAGGAACTCTATCAGGACCACGCACGGTGGACGGTCTTGATGAAGGAGCGGGAGCACTGGGTCAAAGAGCAGTCCGTCTTGACTGGGCAGTGGGCGGGACTCTGCGAGGAAGCGGAGAAACTACGGGCGAAATTGAAAGACTTGGAACTTGTTGGCGGGGGTCCTGTCGCCGAACAGCCCTGACGTGCTCAGAGCGTTTCGGCGTCGCAGCCCCGATGACTCGCCTGTACGCTCTTCCGCTCCGCCCGGGCACCCGTTCGGCGCCACCCCGTCAATCCCCTTTCGATTTTTTCGGCTTGTAGTATTTTTTCTTCCCCAGCTTCTCCGGCAAATGCGTCTGTTCGGTCTTCGCCGCCGGATCGTCATGGACGTAGCGGTAGTCCTTCCCGTACCCCAGATCCTGCATCAAATTGGTCGGCGCATTCCGGAGGTGCAGGGGAACCGGCAGGTTCCCCTGCTCTTGGGCGTCTCGCTCCGCATCCAGCAACCCCGCGTATGATGCATTGTCCTTGGGACACGTGGCCAGATACGTCGCGCCCTGGGCCAGGTTCAGTTTGCATTCAGGCAGGCCGATCAACTCGACCGCCTGGGCAACCGACGTCGCCACCACGAGGGCCATGGGATCGGCATTACCCACATCCTCCGACGCCAGAATCACCATCCGGCGGGCGATGAAACGCGGAGACTCGCCCCCCTCCAGCATCCGGGCCAGCCAGTACAAGGCGCCATCGGGATCCGAATCCCGCAGGCTCTTGATAAAGGCGGAGATGAGATTGTAGTGCTCTTCGCCCCCCTTGTCGTAG
>Ga0207646_10000434_pt1 | contig 55879 bp, 52 predicted proteins | sample KBSK5502metaG_FD_184343 | JGI IMG/M metagenome (GOLD analysis project Ga0207646, IMG submission 184343) | Corn, switchgrass and miscanthus rhizosphere microbial communities from Kellogg Biological Station, Michigan, USA - KBS K5-50-2 metaG... | ecosystem: Host-associated > Plants > Roots >...
GTCTGGGCGTCGAGGCCGTAGACCCAGTCGTTCTCGGTGGCGACGATCACCGTGGAGCCTGCCACGAGCGGCTGCGCGTAGATTGGCCCGTTCACCGCGGTGGAGAAGAGCTGGCCGAACGTGCCTCCGGCCACAACGCCCGGTGACAGGCCCGGCTCGTTGGGATCCCAGCCGGTCCGGAGGGTGTCCTGGGACGCAGTCACATCGTCGGCCCGCGCGGCGGGGGCCGGCGCAGCGGGCAGCGCACCGGTGACCGTCGTCAGCGCCGCCACCAGGACCGAAGCGGCTGCCACCGGCCGGCATACGGCACGCGAGAGCCAGCTCACGCGACCGTAAGTTGCGCGCATAATCCCACCCACAGACCTCGGCTGACCGGTGCCCCCAAACGCCCGGAAGGTCCATGTTGCCAGAAATGCTCGGCAAAATAGCTTCAACAGCTGCGCAGAGGCCCACGAGAACGGCTCGCCGGGCGGGTGCGGGCGCAGCGGCGGAAGGGCAGTCATGGTGGGTCCCGGAGTCCGCTGAGCCGGGCGGCGCCCGGGCAGGGGCACTCAGGACAGCAGCAGGTCCACGGTCGCCCGGTCGAGGAAGTGCCGCGGCGCACACAGCGCGGCCGCCGCCGGCTCCGGCCGGCCGCCCGCCTCGCCCATCGCGTCGGCCATCCGGTCGGCGACCGCCAGCGACATGTGCGGACCGCCCCCCACGTGGGGACCAGTTCTGCCTGACGGATCAGCTCAGCCCCGGGGGCAGGGCGGCCACGCGGAACCCCTTCTGGCAAGGGATGAGCCCGGCCGGGCCCGGGCCGGTGGTCAGGCCTCGCCAGGCTGGTGCGTGCCCAGGCCGAGCGCGGCGCGCAGCAGGTTCTCCGCGGCATCGGTGGCCGCCCGCGCGGTGATCGCGTTGGTGTGGGCGCGATCCAGCTCACCCAGCTCGATACAGTCGAAGGCGACCCGGGCGTCGTGGATCGCGAGTTCCAGTTGCCTGGCTGCCTCGTCGATATCCAGCCGTCTGGTGCCTGCCTCGGGAACGCTCATCGCCCGCCATCCTTAACTGGTGCACCGAGCCGGGTGCCGGCGCTGCCACCAGCAGTTCCCCTCCTGGCGGCGGGCATGCATGCCCGTCAACGGGCCCGGCCCGCGACCTACCATAAAGCGTCCAGCACCGCCGCACGAGGAAGTGCCTTCGATGCCCGAATTCACGCCGGCCGAACTGCTGCCCCTTGGCCCGGATACCACGGAATACCGGTTCCTCACCGCGGACGGAGTCACCACCCGGCGCGCGTTTGGCAGAGAATTCATCGAGGTCGCGCCGGAACTGCTCACGCTGATCGCGCGTGAGGGCATGCGCGACGTCGCGCACCTGCTGCGGCCCGGCCACCTGCGCCAGCTGCGGGCGGTCCTCGAGGACCCGGAGGCCTCCCCCAACGACCGGTACGTCGCCCGTGACCTGCTGCAGAACGCGTGCATCGCGGCGGGCGGGGTGCTGCCGATGTGCCAGGACACCGGCACGGCGATCATCATGGGCAAGCGCGGCGGCGGCGTGCTCACCGATGGGCGCGACGAGGAGCACCTGGCCCGCGGCGTCTACGACGCCTACACCCAGCTCAACCTGCGGTACTCCCAGCTCGCGCCGCTGACCATGTGGGACGAGCGGAACACCGGCAGCAACCTGCCCGCGCAGATCGAGCTGTACGCCAGCCCGGGTGCGGAGTACAAGTTCCTGCTCATGGCGAAGGGCGGCGGGTCTGCCAACAAGTCGTTCCTGTACCAGCAGACCAAGGCCGTGCTGAACGAGGCCAGCATGCTCGCGTTCCTCGAGGAGAAGATCCGCTCGCTCGGCACGGCCGCCTGCCCGCCGTACCACCTGGCGATCGTGGTCGGCGGCACCAGCGCCGAATATGTGCTGAAGACCGCGAAGTACGCCTCGGCGCGCTACCTCGACACGCTGCCGACGGCCGGGTCGCCGTCCGGGCACGGGTTCCGCGACCAGCAACTGGAACGGCAGGTACTGGAGATCACCAGGAAGATCGGCATCGGCGCGCAGTTCGGCGGCAAGTACTTCTGCCACGACGTGCGGGTCGTCCGGCTGCCACGGCACGGTGCCTCCTGCCCGGTCGCGATCGCCGTGTCCTGCTCCGCCGACCGGCAGGCGCTCGCCAAGATCACCGCCGAGGGGGTGTTCCTGGAACGGCTGGAGACCGACCCGGCGCGGTACCTGCCCGAGCCCTCGGAGGAGGACCTGACCGCGGATGTGGTGCGGATCGACCTGACCCGCCCGATGAGCGAGATCAGGGCCGGGCTTTCCAGGCATCCCGTCGCGACCAGGCTGGCGCTGACCGGCCCGCTTGTTGTCGCCCGCGACATCGCGCACGCCAAAGTCGCAGAACGCCTGTCGGCGGGTGACCCGATGCCCAGGTACATGAGGGATCACCCGGTCTACTACGCGGGCCCGGCCAAGACGCCGGACGGTTATGCGTCGGGGTCGTTCGGGCCGACGACGGCGGGCCGGATGGATTCCTATGTGGACCAATTCCAGGCGGCGGGTGGTTCCCTGGTGATGCTCGCCAAAGGCAACCGGTCGGCCGCGGTAACCGCCGCCTGCCAGGCATATGGCGGGTTCTACCTCGGCTCGATCGGGGGTGCCGCGGCGAAACTGGCGCGGGACTGCATCACCCGGGTCGATGTGCTCGAGTACCCGGAACTCGGGATGGAAGCGGTCTGGAAGATCGAGGTGCGCGACTTCCCGGCGTTCATCATCGTCGATGACAAGGGGAATGATTTCTTCGCCGGGCCGGCCGGCGGCGCATCGGGCCCGCTGCTCACCATCGGCCGGCGGTGATGCGCCGGCAATCGATCGCGAATCCGTAGGATTTTGCGATTCGCACGAATCACATGGTGCCTGGACGGTGCCCAGGGTGGCTTATGACATCGGCACAGGAGGTGCCAAGAGGGCTTAGCGCAGAAACTGGGTGAATTCTTATCCAGCTCCCAGGAAAAAGGCCGGCCGGCCGGTGTAATGTCCCGGCCATGCAGCCAGTGACCGGGCCGGGGCGCGTGGTCGCTGGGCGCTATGAACTGCTCGATCCGGTCGGCCGCGGTGCCATGGGCACCGTGTGGCGGGCGCGCGACCTGCGCCTCGGTCGCGAGGTCGCGGTCAAGGAGGTCCGCGTTCCCGGGCCGATGACGTACCAGGACCGGAACGTCCTCCGGGAGCGCTCGCTGCGCGAGGCGCGGGTCGCGGCCCGGCTGAGCCACCCCGGCGTGGTCACCGTGCACGACGTCATCGAGGCCGGGGGCGGCCCATGGATCGTCATGGAACTGGTGGCGTCCCGGTCGCTGGCGCGGGTGCTCGCCGAGGACGGCCCGGTGTCGCCGGCGCGCGCTGCGGTGATGGGCATGACGCTGCTCGAAGCGCTGGGCACCGCGCACGCGGCGGGCGTCGTGCACCGGGACGTCAAGCCCGGCAACATCCTGGTCACCCCGGAAGGGCGCGTGGTGCTGACCGACTTCGGCATCGCGACCCTGCACGGCGATCTCGGGCTGACGCAGGCGGGCATGGTCATGGGGACGCCCGGGTTTTGCGCGCCCGAGCGGATCCGGGGCGAGCCGGCCAGCCCCGCCTCAGACCTGTGGTCGCTCGGCGCGACCTTGTACGCCGCCGTCGAGGGGCGGGGCCCGTTCGAGGGCCAGGGCAGCGCGATGGCCGTGCTGGCCAACATCGTGCACGGCGACCCGCCGCCGGCGAAGTCCGCCGGGCCGCTGGCGCCGGTGATCGCCGCGCTGATGAGGCGCGACCCGGCAGCCCGGCCCGACGCCGCCGCCGCCCGCCGGCTGCTCGCCGGGGCGTGCAGCGGTTACGGCGTGGGAACCGGCGCCGCCGCGCAGCACGGCGCCGGGGCATGGGACCGCTCGGTGGCGCCGGGTGGTGCCGCGGACCCGAGCGGTGCCGTCGCGCAGGGCGGCACGCTCGCGTTCCCCGCCTCCCCGCCCGTGGGCATCGCGGCCGTCGCCGGCCGGGCGCCCGCCGCCGAACCCACCCGGCCGGCCACCGCCGACGACTTCGCCCAGACCGTGTCCGCGCGGCCGGCCCCGGCCGGGGCCGGTGTCACAGCGGCCGGGGCTGCCCGGGGCGGGGCTGCCGAGGGCCGGGCCGCCGAGGGCCGGGCCGCCGAGGGCGGCGTCGCCGCGGCGGGACTGGCCGGGGCTGATCTCGCGCCGACCGTGACCGCGCCAGCCCAGGCGGGCACGACGACGCCCGCCATGCCCGCGGTACCTGGCTGGCAGCCCGTGGTGGGCTGGCAGCCGGCCCGCGGCTGGCCGCCCCCTGGCTGGCAGCCGGGGCCCGGCTCGCAGCCGGCCCCTGGTTGGCAGCCGCCGCAGGGCGGGGCGGTGGCCCTGGGCGGTCAGCCGGGCCGGGCCGGGCAGCGACAGCCCCCGGGCCGGCACCGGCGGGTGCTCCTGTTCGGCGGCGGCGGGACCGCCGTGGTCCTCGCGGCCCTCGTGCTCGCCATGGGACTCGCGCACGCCGCGCGGCTCCAGCAGCTGAAGCGCGCGGCTTCGGGCGGCCCGATCACGCCCGCGATCGCGCTCCCGGCCGGGTACCACTGGTACACCGCGCGGGCGTCGGAATCGCCGCGGCGGGCCGGTTTCTCCATCGCCGTGCCCGACGGCTGGCGGACGCGGCAGCGTGGCGATACCACCCTGATCCGGAACCCGGCCACGCTCGCGTCCATCACGGTCACGCGGGCAGCTCCAGGTGGGCCGGGGCCGCTGCGCGAGGCACAGCTCCTGGCGGGCGGGTCGCACCGGTCCTATCCGGGCTACCACCAGCTAGCGCTGCTGCCCGTCCCGTTCCACGGCACCCTGGCCGGCGCGTGGCGGTTCACCTACGAGCGCCCGGGGACCGGGAACGAGCAGGTCCTCGAACTGGTGGCCCGGCTGGACACCTCTTTCGGCGCCCAGCCGTTCGAGCTGTCGGTGACCTCACCACGGCAGGCGTGGCCGGCCAGCCGGGCCGCGTTCGGTGAGGCCATCACCGCCTTCACCCCGCAGCCCTGACTGCAAGCGAGTTCCGGCTGCCTGGTCAGGCTGACCGCCCGCGTCGCCTCGGCGGAAGCTTGCCCCCCTTGTCGCACAAGCCGCACGAGCTGCCCATCAGCATCGTGTGCCCAGGAGGCACGCCGGGTGCTGTCTGCAAGCGATTGTGCCGATCAGGTCGGGCCCGTTGGGGCGTAATTTGCGGAAAAGGGCTGTGACAAGAATCACGAGCAAGATCAGCGTACGGTAGCAAACCGATACGCTTAGTAATAGCCGTTGGCTTGCCAGAAAGCCCATGCATTGCACGGAGTGCCGTAAGTGCTCTTGATGTAACCGAGCCCCCATTTGATCTGCGTAACGGGGTTCGTCAGCCAGTCCGCGCCCGCGGTGGCCATCTTCGACCCAGGCAGCGCCTGCGGTATGCCGTACGCGCCGCTGGCATTCTCGGCGTTGTACCGCCATCCGCTTTCCCGGGTCCAGATGTTATCCAGGCAGCCAAACTGGGTCTTCGGGTCGAAGCCGAACGACGACATCATGTTGTAGGCGATGGACTGCGCACTGCCCGGGTTGGGCGGCGCGAAGCTGATGGTGATGCCCCCGCTGCCGCCGGCAGGCGTGCTGGTCGCGGCGATAGCACTGGCCGTGCTCGCGAGTTTCGGGCCGCCGACCAGATGCATCGTGTGGGAGGCGGTGTTCATGACGATCATCTGCTGGCGCGCTTCCTCCAGCACCGTCATGGCACGGCTCGCGGGGAGGGCGGCCGCGGCGAAGGCGGCGCCGACGTTGGCGTGATCAGACCGCACGACCAGGTAGCCAGCGACGGTCGTCCCCGTGATGAGCGCAATCGCCGTGGCTGCCACCGGCAGCAGGAAACCCGACCGGCGCGCGGCACGCCTTCGTCCGGGGCTCCGCCTCCGGTGTTGTGACAAGGCAGTCCTTCCGTCGGCCATGCACTCCGGGGCGGGGCGCCCAGGGTGCGGACCGCTGCGGGGCAGGGCAGCGCGTCGCATGATGGCCATCCGGGTGCTCCCCGGCCCGGCGCCGGGCCGTGCCCGGGCTCGCGGGCCTTCCGCCCTCGGCCATCGGCGATACATTGCCAGAAGGACAGGTGGGATTCCTGAGAATTAGCGGAAAAAGCTTGTGTCGCGCCGCCGTCGTCACCCTCCGTGCACATAACAGAACGACAACATGTATCGAAACAATTACCATCAGTCATTTTGCCGTCCCTTGTGCCATCCGGGAACCGGCCCCTGAGGGACGCACGGTCCTTGCCTGTCACGCATGGGGTCACCGTGGCAACGGGGACCGCGATACGGGGATGATCATGGGGCTCTGGCTGCGCGGCACCACCACCTCCGCCAAGGTAACCTCCCCATGGCGGCACAAGCCGCCACCAGGCCCGTTGCGACGACGCATTGAACCCGCGCTGGTCTGGCAGCCAGACACCATGATCACGCCAGCCTCGCGAGCTATGCCCTCTTACGACGCCCGGGCTCGGTGCTATGGAGCACGCGGCCGCCCCCGTGACCGGTCAGCTCCGCGGTTTGGCAGCCGGCTCCGGATCCACCCCGGCCTCCTCCGGGCCGATCTCAGCCCCGGGCAGCTCAGCCCCGGGCAGCTCAGCCCCGGGCAGCTCAGCCCCGGGCAGCTCAGCCCCGGGCACTTCAGCCCCGGGCAGCTCAGCCCCGGGCAGCTCAGCCCCGGGCAGCTCAGCCCCGGGCAGCTCAGCCCCGGGCACTTCAGCCCCGGGCAGCTCCACCCCCGGCAGCCCGGCCCCCGGCGGTTCAGCCCCGGGCGGGAGGGCCACCATTCCTGGCGCGGTCTCTCGCCATAGCTCGGTCACGATCACCTGGCCCGCGCCCGCGGCGGGTATCGCGAGCAGCGCCGCCACGAAGCCGCCGAAGAACCCGCCGATCCAGCTGCCGATGGAGGCCGCGACCAGGATCGAGATCAGCACGAGCAACGGGTTGATCCGCACCGTCCTGCTCATGATCACCGGGTTCAGGACGTGGTTCTCGATCTGGGTGTAGGCGAGGAAGACGATCAGGGTGACGATGCCCGCGGTGAGCGAGTGCGCCGTGGCGAACAGCACGGTGGGTATCCCGGCCAGGGCCCCGCCGATCATCGGCAGGAAGTCGACGAGCGCGACCCACAGCGCCCACAGGAACGGGAACGGCACGCCAACGACGAACAGCGCGACGAACACCACGGTCCCCGCGATCAGCGACGTGAGCAGGTTGCCGGCCATGTAGCCCGTGACCGCGCGGTTCACCTGGGCCCCCAGCCGCGTCACCGTCGCGGCCCGCTCCGGGGTCATGTTGCTCATGAGCCAGGCGCGCATCCTCGGGCCCTCGAGGAGCAGGAGCACCACGAGGAAGAAGATCGTGGTCAGCGCGACGAGCAGGGACACGGCACCCTTGCCCAGGGCCAGGGCGGGCTTGCCGAGGCTCTGCGCGAAGCTGGCGATCTTCGACGAGTTCTGCTGGACCCAGGTCTGCACGTGGTAGCGGCGGATCACGTGGCCGATCCAGCCCCTCCCGTGCTGAGCCTGCTCCACGTAGATCGGCAGCCGGTCGGCGAGATGGGTGATGGCATTGACCAGCGGGCGGCCGAACGCGACCGCCAGCACGGCGAAGACCACCAGCGCCCAGAAGGTGACGATGGCGACCGCACCGCCCCGGCGGCGCACCTTCCACCGCTGCAGCAGCACCACCAGCGGGTTGAGCAGCAGGGCAAGGAACCCCGATACCGCCATGAGCAGGACCACGTCCCGCAGCCGGAAGAGCAGCTTGCCCACCAGGTAGGTCGCCACCACGACACCGACCGTGGCGAGGATCGCCCGCAGCGGGATGCCCTGGGACGCCGCGGAGCGCCAGAGGCGTGCCCGCCGTGTCTGCGGCTGCGTTTTATCAGGCATCAACCAAGCATTGCAGGTTCATGACGGGTGTGCGCAACGACCCGGACCGGCCGGCCCGCACGCTCACCACGACGCGGTGCGCGGCCTCCGCCTGAGCCGCGGCTGACGGGACGATGACGCAGTAGGCGGGCGGGCCGTGATCACTTCAGCAACTGGCGGGCCATCACGACGCGCTGGATCTGGTTGTTGCCCTCGTAGATCTGGGTGATCCCGGAGCTAGAGGCAGTTTTCGCAGGTAGACGGCATGATCAGCAGCGCGGTGTCAGCACGGACTCAGCACCACGATCGCCCGGATCGGCGTGGTCCTGACCCGGGGTTAGCGGTCCAGAACGACCGCATCGCCAATGGCTACCTGGCCGGTGGCCACCACCGAGCCATACACGCCGAAGCAGACCTGCCGCTGCCGGGCGATCGCCCGCAGGATTGCGGGATCGCGCAGCCCGGTCAGCGGATCGACATTGACCATCACGCACCGCTGGTCCCGCTTGTCCACCCGCATCCGCAGGCCGCCGATCCGCACGCCATGCCCCACCCAGCGTCAGCGGTCCCGGCCGCCCGCGCAAGCCGGTCAGCCGCTTGGCGAGGCAGCCTGGAGGATCCGCGTTTGCGGCTTCCCCGCCAGAGCGGGGGCGTTCTGGCTGGAGGCCCAGACGTTCGCGTGCAGGAAGCCGAGGAACCGTTCCGCCTCTTCGACGCTGTCTAAGTCGAGGTCGACGACCACATAGGCCGGGTCATCGACGGGCCGCTGGATGCGCCGCGGTGGCGTGTCCCTGCTGGCCGTGCGGCTTCAGGCGTTCGCGGAGCAGGGCGAGTCCCATGCCGATGAAGGCGGTGTCGGGGACCGCGGCCGCCGCGGTCCGGGCGAGGTTGGGAGGCCCGCGGCTGCGACGACCAGGATGACTCCGGCCATCAGGGCGATGCCGGTCCAGCGCGGCAGCGCCCCGGCCCGCGCGACGGCCAGGCCGAAGGCGAGGCCGCCGGCCAGCATGATCAGTCCGTGCACGGTCATCCAGGCGCCGAAGACCTTGGTCAGGTCCTTGTAGTTCGGGGTTCCGGCGATCAGCGCGTAGACCACGGTGCTGGTGAAGAACACGTAGGAGTAGGCGTAGGCCACCGCGCCGGCGAGCCCCAGGCGGCCGATCCGGGGACGCTGCACCGCGTACAGGCCGAGGACGAACAGCGGAATCGCCGCTTCCCCGGCGTAGGTGAGCGAGAGCCGGACGGTCGAGAATCCGCCCTGGGCCACCTCGATCAGATCGGAGATCAGATACAGGGCCGGGAAGACGATCGCGGCCAGCCCGACGACCAGCGGCAGGTCGATCCGCGTGTCGTGTCGCCGGGAGGTCCGTGGGGTGGCGTCGTTCTCCCGGTCGCCGCCGGCCGGGGACGGGCGAGGCCCGGCGGCGCGCCGGGCTGGTGTCAGGCGGCCTGTGGGCCGCGTGGTGGACATGGTTACCTCCCGGTACTGTCGGCTGGCCGGGCAGCCGGCCCGGCTTCCCGGGCCAGCGACTCGGCCCGCGTCTTGATCCCCCGCAGCATCCGGCGGAGCATGGCGAAGTCGCCGAACTCCAGCAGGACGACACCGAACAGGGCGGTCAGCGGGTGCCGCCAGTCGTACACGGCGCGGATGCGGGTGACCAGCCGCGTCCCGCCGGCGCCGGCCGGTGTCAGCCGCCACGCCCAGGTGCTGTCCGGCTTGGTCCACAGCAGCCACGCGTTTCCTTCGAACGAGTGCACCTTGAATGCCGTCCGGTCGGTCGGCGTGGCCGCCGCGGACATCGGCACCCAGTTCCCGGCGTGCAGGTCCTGCAGCTCGGGCAGGATCGTCGTGGCGCTGGGGTGGCCCAGGTTGTCGAGCAGGTCGTTGCTGTAGAACCCGGCGCGCAGGCAGCCGACCTGAACCAGCCACGGCCAGACCGCGTCCGGCGGGGCGTCGATGGTGATCGCGCGGGTGGACCGGTACTGGGCGCGGGGAAGGAGCGCGTCCCCGGGCAGCGCCGCGGCGATCTCGTCCGGCGTCGCGCCCCAGCTCAGGTGCCAGCGGCGGTACAGCGGCGCGGTCAGGAAGGCCGGGACATCGCGGGCGACATTGCCAAGTTCGGCGGCCAGTTGCCGCCCGGTCGGCCGGGCAGCTGCAGTCATGGCAGCCACCTCCCTAAGTTCTGGGTTCGGTTCGAGCGTGATCCACGGCCGGTGCCCTGCGAGCAGGAACCTCCCCACTCGGGAGTGTTCGGTACCGCGCACCACGGCGGCAGAGCCATTGGGCATGACCCGCCAGGACTTACGTCACCGAAGGCGATAACTGCCGTCAGGCGGCGCAGCCCATCAGAGCGGCCGCCGCCCCATGCCGAGAACGGGAACAGTTTTGCAGGGCTGCGGCGAATCGGTGGATTGCTGGCCAGATCCGCCAGATCGAGGGTCATCACCTCGAGAGCGGCCCGGGCACTGGTGCACCAGATCGACGAGGCTGCGGACTGGCCGCGGTCGGCGGACCGGACGCCGAGCACCGCATGCGCACCGTTGCCGGCCAGGCCGCGCGCGACCTCCAGGCCGATGCCACCGCTCGCGCCGGTGACCACGGCTGTCAAGCCGGTGAGGTCCGGGATGGCCGCTCCGGGCCGTGATGGTGCCATCTTGCTCCCCCTGCAGCTTGTGGTGGCCGTTGCGGGGGCGGCGGGCCTCAGCCGCCCCGGCCGGCGGGGTCGGGCCGGTCAGTGCCGGGTCCGGAGGTTTCTCCCATGCAGGTATCCGGCCAGGCCGATCAGCGGGACATGGATGGCGGGAAGGTTGCGGGCGAACCACTTAGGCAGGTAGATGTCGGTGACCGAGCCGTGCTGGGCGCCCAGGCGCTCCGCGACCTGGGTGAGCGGGCAGCGAAAGCCGTTCCCGGCGAAGATCAGGCTCTCCGCCGCGACCACTCCTGCGGCGATGCCTGCCCGGCGGTCCGATCGCCGGGCGAACCCCGCGTACAGGACGTACACCATGCACGCCTCGATCGAGAACCAGGCCAGTGTGTGGACAGCCTTGACCGCCCGCAGCGCCGCATCCGAACCGCGGGAAGGCGAGTCCGATCGCTCTGGGCGCGCCTCGGCCGGGTTCTCGAGCTTTTGCTTGATGAGGGCGATGTCGCGCTCCAGGTTCCGCGGCAGCCGGCGCCGCAACAGAGGCAGCGCAGCCCGCAGCAGCCCGCGGGTCTCGATCTCCATGCGAAGGCCGAGCCGCGCTCCGGCCGGGACCGGGACGACGTGGCCGGACAACGACGACCGCATGCCGTTCACCGACCCGGCCACTTTCCACGAGGCCGGCGGGTCGAACAGCACGCACTCCCCGACGATCGGACGGCCAGGAAGGAACTCCATCTCGTACCGGGTTCCGACACCGACCGGCCCATCGGTGAGCTTCGCTACCCGCCGCATTTCCGGGTTCCACTCGATCTCGTTGGTGTGATCGCTGCAGTAGCCGAACACCACCTCGGCCGGACGCTCAATCTCGGTGGCAGCCTCGATGACCACCGTGCGGCGGTCCCTGATCGTGCCGCTCGCGGTCGCGTTCATCATCGCCCTCCTCCAAAGGCCGACCGGTGACCATCGAGGCCGCGCAACCATGCCGGGGCCGGTGAACTGGCCCGGTGCGATCCCGGCCACATTCCTGTTACCGCTTCCGCGCACATCTAGCCACGGGCGGCGGACCTCGACCCGGGCCTTCCGCCGTCAGCTTGGGTGCTCGCCGGCCCCGGGTCCTGGTGCTGCCGTCTCCCTCAGCTCCTCAACAGGGGCGAAGCGGCCGATGTCATGCGTCTCGGCGCGGCGCTTGATCCCGGTCAGCATCTTGCGGCTGGCAATGAAGTCAGCCGGCTCGAACACGGCCAGCATCAGGGCGCGGCCCAGCAGAGGCGCCGATAGGCGGACCCGGTACACCAGCCGCGTGCGCTCACCGTCCCGCACCGGCCTGAGGAGGAGGCACATCGAACAGTGGCCGAACTTCGGCCAGACGCCCTGCTTGACCACCCACTGCGTCTTCGGGTAGTGGAACGCCAGCACGAGGTGGCGGCCGGCTTCGAGTTCCCGCACCTCGAAGCCCTCCTCCCCGATCACCTGGCCGATCTCCAGGTGCTGGAACTCGGGCAGGATCGTTTCCGCGCTCGGGATGTCGTCGTTGTCGAACAGGTCGTAGGCGTACCACCCGGCGCGGTGGTAGCCGATCTGGACGATCCACGGCCAGACAGCCTCGGGGGGCGCGGCGATGGTCACCGCGCGGGTGACCGCGAACTGCGGCTCGGGAATCTCGCCGTCGCCGGGCATGGCGTCCGCGAGCTCGTCGTCGGTCGCGCCCCATCTCGCCATCCGCGGCCGGGCCAGCCGCGCATACCCGCCGACCAGGAGCATCAGGGCAGCACACCGTGGCACCCGTCGCCGGGCGATCCTGCCGTCTCCCATGGCGCGCCTCCCAGCTCTCATATGGAGCCCGCCGCGCTCAAGCCAGCCCACCCGATCGCTGCAAGGCCGGAGGCGAACGGCGCCCGCGCGGCGTTCACACCGCCGGCCGCGGCCCTTTCGCGTCCCTTCAGCCTGGACTGGCCCGTGGAAGGCGACAAGAGTCGAAGGTCCCGACCGCCTCCCGCGGCCAACAGACCACGACCGGGCTGATGGGCAAGGCCATTACAGGCCCTGCCGGGAGAGAGCGTCTCAGTCGTGGTCTTCGAAGGCTTCGAGGCCTTCTTTGACCGCGAGGGCGGCGATGACCAGCCCGGCGATGGGGTCGGCCTGCCACCAGCCGGCCCAGGCGTTCAGCCCGACTCCGAGCAAGGTGGCGGCGGAGGTGGCGGCGCAGAACGCGGTCTCTGCCGAGTCGGCGACCAGGGTCCGGTTACCCAGCGCCCGGCCCGTCGCGCGCTTGGCCACCGCCAGGCCCGGCATGACCAGCAGCGCGGCAGCGGCGATCGCGAGCCCCGCAGGCGAAGCCTGCGGTCGGGCGCCAGTCACCAGGTCGCGGATGGCCTCGATGGTGAGGTAGAGCGCCAGCGCGAAGAACGTCACCCACCGGTTCCGCGGCGCGGGCTTCGCGGTGATCAAGACCCCCGACGCCGACGGCGAGCGCGGCAGCGCGCTGGTCAGCCGTGTCCGCGTGGCCCGGGACCTGTCTGCCGAGTTCGCGGCGGCCAGCGTCCCGTGCCGGGTGTCGGCCGCCGTGCTGGGCACCGAGCCGGCCATCTCGGTGATCGGCGTGCACGTCCCCAGCCGTGACCGCAGCGCCGGCAAGACCGAGCGCAAGCTGCGGTTCATCCGCACCCTCGTTGAGGCGTGCGACAAGCTCCCGGGCGATCTCCGCGAGCACCTTGTGCTGGGCGGCGACTACAACGTCATCGGCAGAACCCACCGGCCCTTGCATCCGGGCTTCCTGCCGTTCGAGTTCGGGCTACTCGAAGGACTGCGCGATCGCGGGCTGATCGACGCCTACGAGCACGTCGCGCAGGGCGAGCAGGCGTACAGCTGGATCGGCCGCACCGGCAACGGCTACCGGTACGACTACCTGCATGTCGGGCCGGGTCTCGCCAGCCGGATCGGCGCATGCTCGTACCTGCACGAGACCCGGCAGCTCGGACTGACCGATCACGCGGCGATGACACTGACCCTGCACTCTAACGCTGTCGTCTTCACGGGTACGACAGCAAGCGAGTACGCGCCGGAGCCCTAACCAACATCGAAAGACATAGCTCAAGACCGGGACGGCCCGCGAGTGTGGGCCAGCGTGTTCTGGTTGATGCTGCAGCCCGGTGGCACGCATCCGAACTGGCTGTGCGTGCAACCACCGCCGAGGGGCCTGCCGCGATTCCCGGTCGGATGCCCGCCGCCGGAGGTGCCAGCGGTCACCGTGCAAGGGGGGCAGGAGCCTGGCCGCAAGAGACGTTTCCGAAGGGATCCTTGCCGCCACAATGGCCGCCGGCCTGCGCGGTCGGCGGAGCCAGGGCCAGCAGGGCCGCCGTCATAACCACGGCCAAGCCGAAGGCGCTGGTCACGGGGCTAACGTGTCCCCTCCTTCTCTACGACCAGGTAGGTCACCTTCCACACCCCGTCGAACGGCTCGAGCCGCGCCACGATGCGCAGTCGGCCGCCCGGTTGCCCCGGGACCGGCTTGCCGGACTCGTAGTGCTCCCCCAGTGGGTGCTGTCGCCGGTCCGTCGGCCAGGGCGCCTAAGACCGGCACCACCCACTTCCGGGAGAGAACTGTGCATACGGCTTCGGCGTCGTCACACCAGCACATCAACTCGATCTTCGCCAAGCCCGGCCTGTCCGAGGAACGCGATGTGAACCGGCGGGTCAAGGCTGTGCTGGTCTACCTGAGCCAATCCCGTCCGGCGGCTGAGCGGCTGCCTACACGATGGATGGGGGGTAGCACCATTTCGGTCCACCGCGATCACTGCCAGGCTGGACGTGTGACAAAGCCCAGAGCTGTGCTGGTCGTGGATGATCAGGCGCAGTTCCGTTTGGCCGCCCGGGCCTTGTTGCGCCGGCTGGAAGATTTCGAGTTCGCGGGCGAGGCGACCAACGGCGCTGAGGCGATCGAGTTGGTGGAGCGGATCCGGCCGGAGCTCGTACTTATGGACATCAACATGCCGGTCGTCGACGGCATTGAGGCGACCCGGAGGATTGTAGCCACCCATCCCGATACCGCGGTGATCTTGTGCTCCACCTATGACGTCACTGACCTGCCGCCGGCCGTATCTGATTGCGGCGCGATCGGCTATCTCAGCAAGGAACGGCTGGGCGTCAGCACGCTCTATGAACTGTGGGCCGGGCGGGGCACCGGCGTGTTTGCGGCTCGCTGAGATACTCGGCACGTGCGCAAAACCTCTCGGCTGGTGCCAGCCGGATCCACGGCATGTGCGGCTTCTGGGCCGCCGAACGGCCCGCGCCGATCTTCAGTGCCACGCCACCGCGCGATGCGCTAGTGGGCCTGGCCCGCTCCCCGCTTGAGCCTGGCTAGGGGAGGGTGGCCGGCGGGGTGCTGGCACGAGCATTGCGGTGCGGGTGGCTGCCTTGTCAGCCGCGGCTGGACAGGAAAGGGTAAATGCGCGGGGCCGGCAGCGGTTGGTGCGGATGGAGCGTGCGGTGCGGGCGAAGCAGGGTCAGCGGGCGGCCGCCGTTATAGCCGTGGCGTCGGTGGCGCTGATCGTCGCGGGCCTAGCGGTGGGGTTCGCGGACCGGCACCTGGCGCCGACCAGGCTGACGGGCTGGGACCTTCCTGACGTGTCCGGTGCGGTGGTGTACCTGGCCGTCCCAGTGGTGGGCTTCGTTCTGGCGTCGCGGCGGCCGGGGAACCGGATTGGCTGGCTGTTCCTGGCCGCCGGCCTGGCGAAGGGGCTAAGTAGCTTCTCGCGCCCGTATGCGGCGCATGCCCTGGTCGTGGCGCCTGGGTCGTGGCCGGCCGGCCAGGCGCTGGCGTGGCTCTCCGACTGGGTCGACCTGGCCGGAGTACCCGCGCTCGCATTCGCCATCTTGCTGTTCCCGACCGGGCGGCTGCACTCGAGGCGGTGGCTGCCCGTCGCGTGGTTCGTGGCCGCCGCGTCCGGGGTGGTGGCTTACGCGGCGGCGTTGGCTAGCCGGCACTGGTCCCGCCCGCTCAGCCCGTCCGCCTCCATCGAGACCGCCGCCATTACTCCCCCGGTCATCGTGGTGACCCTCCTGATGCTTGTGGCGGTCCTGGCCAGCGTCGCGGCGGTGGTGGCGCGGTTCGCCCGGTCGGCGGGCGAGGAGCGGCTGCAGCTGAAGTGGTTCACTACAGCCGCGGTGTTCGTGGTGGTCACGTTCATCCTCACGGAAGTGACCACTTCGGACGCGGCGCTCGTGGTCTCCAATCTGGCGTTCCTTGGCATGTTCGTGGCGATCGCGATCGCGGTGCTGAAGTATCGGTTGTATGACATCGACCTGGTGATCAGCAAGGCGGTGCTGTATGGCTGTCTGGCGGGGTTCGTCACCGCGGTCTACGTGAGCCTGGTCGCCGGGGTGGGGACGGTGGTCGGCGGGCAGAGCCGGCCGCTGTTGTTGGCGGCGGCGGCGGCTGTGGCGGTGGCGTTCCAGCCGGTGCGCCTGCGGGCCGAGCGGCTGGCGAACCGGGTGGTGTACGGCAGGCGGGCCACCCCGTACCAGGTGCTGTCGGAGTTCGCCCGGCGGATCGGCGGCGCCTATGCCAGCGATGAGGTGCTGCCGCACATGGCGCGGGTGGTGGCGGCGGGCACCGGCGCGGAGCAGGTGGTGGTGTGGCTGCGGATGGGCGGCGAGCTGGTCCCCGAGGCGTCCGCCGGCTCGGCTCCCGGACCGGCCCCGGTGCCGCTACCGGTCTCGGGCGGCCGCGAGGTGCCGCCGGTACCGGGCGGCGACGTGGCCGTCCCGGTGGTGCACGGCGGGGCGCTGCTGGGCGCGGTCTCGCTACGGATGCCCAGGGGCGAGGCGCTGCGCCCGGCCGGGCGGCAGCTGGTGGCGGACGTGGCGAGTCAGGCCGGCCCGGTGCTGGCCAACGCCGGGCTGGTGGAGGACCTGCGGACGTCCCGGCTGCGGCTGGTCACCGCGCAGGACGAGGCGCGGCGGCGGCTGGAGCGCGACATTCACGACGGGGCGCAGCAGGATCTGGTGGCGCTGGCGATCAAGCTCGGCCTCGTCGAGGAGGCAGTCGGCGACGACTCAGCCAGGGAGATGCTCGGGGAGTTGCGGACAGACGTGGCGGGCGCACTGGCGAACCTGCGCGACCTGGCCAGGGGCATCTACCCGCCGCTGCTGGCAGACCACGGCCTAGCCGCCGCGCTGCACGCGCAGGCCAACAGGTCGCCGGTGCCGGTGGTGATCAAGGCGGACGGGATCGGGCGGTTCAGCCAGGACGCTGAGGCGGCGGTGTACTTCTGTTGCCTGGAGGCGCTGCAGAACACCGCCAAGCACTCCGGCGCGGCAAGCGCCCGGGTCTGCCTGCAGGCCCAGGACGGAACGCTGCGGTTCACCGTTTCTGACGACGGGGTCGGCTATGACGCCCGCACGACCCCGCCGGGGTCCGGCATGCGGAACATGGCTGACCGGCTGGCCGCCCTCGGCGGCGGGCTGGAGATGCGCGGCGCCCCTGGGCTGGGCACTACCATTACCGGTCACGTCCCTGCCATGCTGCCCCGCTGCGGGCCAACCTGACCCGGCGAGCCACCGGCGGTTAAGGGCAGCGGCCGACGGCGGTTGGCGCAGATACCAGCCCCGGCTCTACCACTACCGGGATCGGGATGACTGTTCAGCCGACGCAGGAGTCAAAGACAACGCCGACCGGACCGGGCGAAACATCACTGGCCCAGGTCGGCCTTGCCCGGCGTCACGGGGCATCGCCGGGCAGCCGTGCGAACCGGCGGGTACCTTGCCCTGGCGGGCGCTAGTGCCAGGCGATGCCATCTTCTTCGACTTCCTGACCGTGCGGGTCGCCGCGTTGTGGAGTGCTGGCAGCACGTGCATCCCGAACTCGGCGCCCAGGTCGGCGAGGGCCTGGACGGCGGCTGAGTCGGCGCCGGTGGGTGTCAGCGCTTTCGGCTGGGCGCTACGATCGGCGCTGATATGGGAACGATCAGGGTAGTGCTGGCCGAAGACCATGTCTTGCTGCGGGAGGGCATCTCCAGGCTCGTGTCCGGCACCGAGGGCTTCGAACTCGTCGGCGTGGTTTCTGACCTGCCACAGCTGCTTGCCGCCGTGGCCGAACAACGGCCGGACGTGGTCATCACCGACATAAGGATGCCGCCGACTGGAACAGATGAGGGCATCAGGGCGGCCGGCTGGGTCCACGAGAATTACCCGGGCACCGGCGTTGTCGTGCTGAGCCAGTATGTCGCTCCCGGTTATGCGGTCGCTCTGCTCGAGCACGGCTCGGTCGGGCGGGCCTACCTGCTGAAAGAGCGGGTCGGCAGCGTCGATGAGCTCGCGCACGCGATCAGGACGGTGGCCGAGGGAGGATCGGTCATCGATCCGCGCGTGGTCGACGAGCTTGTGCGGTCCCGCACGACGGAACGCCAGCGGGGCGAGTCGGCGCTGACTCCGCGGGAGACCGAGATACTGGCCGAGATGGCGCAGGGCAAGAGCAACGCTGCGATCGCTGCTGCGCTGTTCGTCACCGAGCGAGCCGTGGAAAAGCACACCAACTCGATCTTCGCGAAGCTCGGGCTGTCCGAGGAGAAGGACGTGAACCGCAGGGTCAAGGCGGTCCTCGTGTACCTCAGCCAGCAAGAGCCAGCCGCCTGACCGGCTCCCGCGGGGGGTGTCCCCCCGGCTGGCGCAGCCGGCCGGCTGAGCTGTCCCCTCACAGGAGAGCGTGCTTGGCCGCGTTCTGCAAAGCTTCTGTGCAGCAGAAGTGGATCGCGGCCTCGACCCCGGCCCGTACTGCCCGATCAGTGTCGTTCGGACGGCCACTTCGAGCGGGCTACGGTTCGCTGCCGCGGCAGTGCCTCGCCTAGTCCCCGGTCCGCGAGCAGCGGCGGATAAATACCGTGCGCGAGCTCGCGCATCTCAGTGATGGTCTCCCTGATGTCGGCGGCTAGCTGGTCGAGCATCTCGCTTGCTGCTGAGCGGTCGTCGGCCAGGAGTCGCGGGCGAGGCGCAGGGTCACGGCCATCGCCGGAAGGTGCTACTGGTCGCCGTCATGCAGGTTGCGCTCGATCCTGCGGCGCTCGGAGTCTCCGCTCGCGGCGATCCTGGCCATGGACTCGCGCAGCTCCTCCGCCTGCTTGCGCAGGTCGTCGAGTGTGGTCTGCAGCGTGGTGTCGAGCCTGGCGTTGTGCAGCGCGAGGACGCCTGACTCGCCAGCTCAGTAAGCAACCGGTCGTCTTCGACCGAGGAGGAGCCGGCGGTCGCCGGGCGCCCGGCGGCGATCAAGCCGAGCAGCCTGCTGCCCGAGGAAATACCTGCGCCGGCGGCCTTCGGGCATGCCGCGGCCGACTATCCGCTGTGCTCGGCCGGCTGGCCGACGCCCGGCAGATCCTGCTCGCCCACCACAAGCCGGACAGAACCGATGCCGAGCTCGACCTGCTCGCCGCGCGCCTCGGCTGGCCGCCCGGTGTGGCGGTCGCGATCGAGGGTAGGAGCCTCGGCCTATGAGCAGCGCCGACGCGATCGTGGTCGGCTCGGGACCGAACGGCGTCGCCGCGGCCGTGACGCTGGCCAGGGCGGGCCTGCCGGTTCCGGGCGCGGCTGCCGAACCGAGCAGCTCACGCTGCCTGGGTTTCGCTAACGACGCCATGCTCGGCTGCGCACCGCCCAAGATCGCGTTCGCCCAGCCGCTCAACGGTGGGCCGCCCGATGTGGGCTGCGCGGATTGGTATGCTTCGGCTGCCGGACCTGGCAGGCTGGGATGATGGTGGCGACCGACGCCGCGCCCCAGCAGGCGGGAGTGCCGACTGAGGCGCAAGCCCTCACACACGACACCCTGGTCGCGCTCGTCGATAACGCCGGCTACCAGAAGCTTGCGCTGCTCTATGTCGCGGCGAAGCTAGACCTGGCCGACGCGGTGCGGGACGGCCCGAAGCACAGCCGTGTCCTCGCCGGAGCATTGGAGGTGCACCCGGCCGCGTTGCACACCGTGCTGCGGGCGCTGGCGAGCTTGGGCATCTTGACCCATGAGGCAGACGGCAGCTTCGGCCTTGCGCCGCTCGGCCGCCTGCTGCGGACAGGCGCCGCCGATTCGCTGCGCGACCAGGTGATCTTGGAGTGGGAGGTCTTCCGGGCCGCCCGCGATGGGCTGTTGCAGGCTGTCCAGACCGGCGAGCCCGCCTTCAGCCATGTCTTCGGACACGGCCTGTTCGAGCACCTCGCGAAGTACCCGGCGCACTCACGGGCCTTCGACGCGCACATGGCCGATCTCACCGACCAGGCGGCAGCCGGCCTGCTCGAGGCATGCCGCTTCGCGCCAGCATCCCGGATCGTCGATGTCGGCGGGGGCTCGGGCGCTCTGCTCGCTCGTATCCTGGAGACCTACCCGCAGGCCCACGGGGTCGTCTTCGACCTCCCGCCCGTCGCAGAGGGCGCGAGGCGCCATCTCGCGGCCCTCGGTCTGACATCGCGCTGCGAAGTGGTCGGAGGGGATTTCCTGCATGGCGTGCCGCCCGGCGACACTTACCTGCTTTCCCACGTGCTGCACAACTGGGACGACGATCGTTGCGCGCGGATCTTGCGTAACTGCCGGGACGCGATGACGCCAGCCGGCCAGGTCCTGGTCTTCGAGCGCCTGATGCCCGAGCGCATCACGAAGCCGGAGCCAGCGACCCAGGCAGACGTGGGCATGCTCGTGCTCACCGGCGGGCGCGAGCGAACCGAGGGGGAATACCGAAGTCTCTTCGCCGCCGCCGGACTGGAGCTCACGCGCGTTCTGCCGACGCCGTCACCGCGCTGTGTGCTCGAGGGTAGCCGCGCAGCTTCGTGAAACGCTGCCGCTGGCCGTGACGCGGCGAATCGCGGACGCGCTGCGCCTGCCGGTTCTTCGCGCTTCCGGGCGGCAGCCCGCCTGCGCACGGGCGCAACGGGGGAACTGTGGTGGTAGACACACTCGCCTCGGCCTGCCACCACCCTGGCGTCCGCTCGCGGCGGCGGGCACGCTGGCTCACAGCGGGCTGCGGGTAATGGCCCGCGGTACGCAATGCTTCACATCACCAGGGAAGGGATGCCAGATGCGCACTCTTGACCGATCTTCCGCCGCTGAGCGGTCACCACGCGGACACCAGGGGGCGGCGCCGCGCCGCCACATTCGGCTGCGGCACTGGCGGGCGGCTGGGGCACTGGCGAGCCTGGGTGCCGCCGCGCTGATCATCGGGCCGTCTGCGGCTGCCTCAGCATCCGGAGGCAGCCACACCCAGAGCTTCACCCAGACGTTCCATGGCAGTCAGCCTTTCAGCGACGTCAACCCCTGCACCGGTGGCGCGCTGGACGGCACGCAATCCAGCAACATCATCTTTCACGAGACCTTCTTTCCCGCTGGCGACGAGCTGTGGGCAACGTTCACCGTGGAAGACAGCTTCAGCGTGACCGACGGCAGTACCGGCGTCACGTACGCCGGGCACGCCACCGAGTGGGACAACCTCAACATGAACGAGCAGAACGCGAACCAGACGTTCACGTTCTCTGCCCACGCCACTGGCTCCGACGGCAGCACCATCAGCGCGCACGAGGTCGCCCACATCACATTGCTGCCGGGCGGCACCATCTCGGTCGTCTTCGACAAGCCGAGCCTCACCTGCGGCTGAACGGGCACATCAGCCACGATCCCGGTCCGGGCGCTGACCCTCAGCTCATGTCCCGGACGCCGAAAGCAGCTGGCTAGGCTGTGACACTGGTGGACGCGGTGACGCGCAGGTCTGAGTTCGCTCGGATCGGCCGTACGGATGACATGGTAAAGATCCAGCGGGCTACTAAGTCACCGCCGAGAAGTAGCCGGAGCAAGCCGCGGCCCGATGCGCGGCCCGCACCCGTGCATCAGCCATACGGTGGACGCCCAGTCTGAGTGCAGGCCCGCAGCCAGCGCTTCGGCCTGGGCGTGCGCTGGCAGGATGGAGTCTTTCTCGATGACGACGCCGGGCAGTTCGATCGCGACACAAGGGGATTCGGCGAGCTTCTTGTCACGGACGGCTTCGCAAAAGACCGCGCTGATGACCAGGTGGGCGGCCCAGATCCGGCTGGTGCTCAGGCCCTTAGCTCGCATGGCGGCGATCAGGCTTTGCCGGTCATTCCCCGATGCCGTGTTCGACCACGGTTCGCGTCGACTATCGGGACTGACGTTCAGCTGTGGCGAGCGCCTCACCGACTGGCTATTCGCGGTCAAAGCACATGCCTACGCGCGCTAGGACACACTGACAGCAGCGCCGGGAGCATGGTCGGCGAGCCGTCGCCGAGGCCATCGGCCGGGACGGCGATTCGGACCGATCGGCTCGGCCCGGCTGTTCCAGAATCGCCACGGCACGGCACCGCGTCAACTCGGATCCGCAGCGAAGCGCCCACAACCCGAGGAACGCGAGGTGGCCGAACGGAAAGACGAGTCGCTGCCGCAGAAGGGCACCGACGCCGGGGAGCGCGGCCTGGACGAGGTCGCAGCGCGGATCGTCTGTGACCGGAATGGCGTCGACCAGCTTGTCCCGTCCGGCTCCCGTCAGCGGAGCGTTCCGTAGCGCCGTGCCAGCATCGCCGTCGGCAGCCCGCAATTGCTCCGGCGAGGTGCCCCGGGCAGTTCAGGCTGGTGGTGGTAGCGCCTCCCGGTACAGCGCGTACACGATCGGCCCGTCGAAGGGCATGGCCATGGCGACTTCGGCGTAGCGGCGATCGAGGGCTTCCTCGGCATCCTCTCGCTCGTACACCCCGAGGTCGGGGTAGGCGAAGATCAGGCGGACCGAGTTCATCTCCCCCGAGAGCCCGCTCAGGACCCGGGGCGGGGTCCAGGCTCGTTGGCGGCGGTAGGCTCGCCAGCGCTCGGCGGCCTCCAGGAACTGTGCGAACTGTCCGGTCTTGATCCGTCCGGTGACGTGGAGTTCGACGCCCATTGTTCGCTCCGATTGTGGCTCCGATTGGCCTGAAGCTATCCCAGTGAACCGGTAGCTGGACCGCCAGGTAGGTCGATGACGCCAGCGGCGCCGGCGTGCCCGGTGGCACGGGTCGTGCCTGTCCGGTGCTTGCGCCGCAGGCCGGGCGGATTCCGTCGTGACTGCTGCGGGGCCCGCCGGGGGCTGGTTGTTCAGCGCCGCGCCGCCAGAAGGCGGTGCAGCGCGGGCCTTGATCCGCTTACAGCGAGGCCTGTTCTCTCGGCGGCGGCCAGGGAGAGCTCTCCTGCCAGGGCGCCGAGGATCAGTTCGTGCGGACCTTGGAGGGTGGCGTCGGGGGACAGGACGTGGCCGAGGCGGGTCTCTATGGCGTGCCGGTGGGCGACGATCTCGATCTCGCCGGGGTCGGCGAGGATTTGTACCCGCACTGGCCGGTTGAGCGCGGCCCCTTCGAAGATGGCGCTGATGGCGAGTGCTAGCCAGTGGGCCCGGCTCTCGTCGCCGCCCCGGCCGGGGCTCATGAGGGGGACGCCCCACCGGGCTAGCGCCTTCAGCGCGCCGCCGAGGCCTTTGCCCCGGTCGGTGAGCCGGTAGGTCGCGGTGGCGTCGTCGTGCGCGATGATGCCCTCGGCTGTCAGCATGCGCAGGCGGTTGGTGAGCAGGTTCGCGGCGATGCCGGGCAGCCCGTCGGTCAGGTCGCGGAAGCGGCATGGCCGGGCGGCAAGCTCCCGGACGATCAGCAGCGTCCAGCGGTCACCGACAACATCCAAGGCCCTGGCCAGGGAGCAGAACTGCCCGTAGCTGCGCATGGAGTCCCCGTCTGCTTGACTTTATCAAGAGATTTACTCTAGAAATATAGTAGTGGTGATCTGGGCGCGGTGGCACGCCGTCGGCCGGCCGGCGGGCCGGGCAGCCCGCAGGCGCTGACGCGCGGGAAAGGCGGAACGATGCCGGCACGTCCGGTACCCGACCCGATCCTGGTTCAGGACGGCTTCCGCCGCGTGACATGCGCGGTAGCGAGTTGCGCTACTTCCGCACGGGGGTCGGCGCGCCGATCGTCCTGCTCCATCCCCTTCGGGCACAGCTGGAGTACTTCGTTCCGCTCCTGCGCCACCTGAACGCCGCGCAGGCCGACGTGCTCGCGGTCGACCTGCCCGGACACGGACAGTCAACCGCGCCGCGCACCGACTACACGGCCACGTATTTCACCGACGCCGTCGAGGGCCTCCTCGATGCGGTAGGGCTCCGCGACGCGGTCCTGGCCGGCGAGTCGATCGGCGGCGCCATCGCGCTCGCGCTCGCCGCGCGCCATAACCCGCGCATTGCCCGGGTCGTGGCGCTGAACCCCTACGATTATGGCCGCCGCGGCGGCATCCGGCGCAGCTCGGCCCTGGCCAACGTGCTGTTCACGGCGATGCTGTGGCCGGCCATCGGCCCGGTCGTCGCCCGCGCCGGAACCAAGGACATGCTCCGAAGGGTGCTGGCCGGCGGACTGCATGATCCGCGGAACCTGCCACCCGACCTGGTCGGGGAGCTGTACCGGTGCGGGTCGCTGCCCGGTCACGCGCGGGCATTCCGCTCACTGTGCCTGCACTGGCAGAGCTGGCTCTCGGCCCGCGACCAGTACCGGTCGATTCAGGTGCCGGTGACCCTGGCCTACGGTGATGATGACTGGTCGCGGCCGCCCGAGCGCGAAGCGAACGAACGCCTCATCCACGGCGCCCGGACGGTCGCGCTTACGGGCTGTGGCCATTTCTCGTGCCTGGAAAAGCCATCCGAAGTCGCGCGCCTGATCCGCGAGACCCCGTGACGCCGCGGTCTTGCACGGTGTTCTACGAGACGTAGAGTTCGGCGGCGAGCTCCGCCAGATCCCGTTTCGACGGCGCCCACGAACTCGGTCATCTCGTCATGCACGGCGAGCACGTCTGGGGTCCGCGCGCGGCTGGCGGCGCCAGGAGCCGATCCCCATCGCCCCCGAGAACCCCGCCCGCCTGCGGCAAATCGTCGGAGCCAACGGCGGCAACGGCGTCAGCAATGCCATACCGCGCCACATCGTAGATGCGATCGCCGGAGCCAATCTGCCGTGACCGGACAGCCCGGCCGCTGGCCGGTACCGGCGCCGTTCGGCGGCCCCAGGGGTCAGCACGGATCCAGCACCACGTCCGGAAACGACGGGAACCAACCGGGAACAACGGGCATAGCGCCGAGCCGTTAGCGCCGCGCAGACCCGCCGCGCGCCAGCCATACGGCCACCGGACGCTCTAGCAGATGGTCGCTGACCAGCGGAAACGCTGACGAGCGCGCTACTTGAGCAGCTGGCGGGCCATCACCACGCGCTGGATCTGGTTGGTGCCCTCGTAGATCTGGGTGATCTTGGCGTCGCGCATCATCCGCTCCACCGGGTAGTCCTTGACGTACCCGTACCCGCCGAGCAACTGGACAGCGTCGGTGGTGACCTCCATCGCCACGTCCGACGCGAAGCACTTGCAGGCGGACGAGAAGAACGTCAGGTCGGCGACCTTCTCCCCGGAGGCGGCCCGCTCGGACATGGCTGCGGCCGCGTAGGTGAGCTGCCGCGCGGCCGCCACCTTCATCCCCGCGTCCGCGATCATGAACTGGACACCCTGCAGGTCCGCCAGGGGCCGGCCGAACTGGCGGCGTTCCTTCACGTAACCGGCCGCGTAGTCGAGCGCCCCCTGCGCGATGCCGAGCGCCTGCGCGGCGATCGTGATCCGGGTGTGGTCCAGGGTCGCCAGCGCGATGCGCAAGCCCGCGCCCTCCTCCCCGATCAGCCGGTCCGCCGGGATCACGCAGTTGTCGAAGTACAGCTCCCGGGTCGGTGAGCCCTTGATGCCGAGCTTGCGCTCCGGCGCGCCGAACGAGAAGCCCGCGTCGCCCTTCTCCACCACGAAGGCGGAGATCCCCGACGAACCGGCGGCGGGGTCGGTGACCGCCATCACCGTGTAGTACGCCGACACCCCGGCGTTGCTGATCCACCGCTTGGTCCCGTTCAGCACGTAATTGTCCCCGTCACGGACCGCCCGCGCCTTCATGTTCGCGGCGTCGGAACCCGCATCGGCCTCCGACAGCGCGTAGGAGAACATCGCCTCGCCGCGGGCGACCGGCGGCAGGTACCGCTGCTTCAGCTCCTGGCTCCCGGCCAGCAGCAGCGGCATCGTGCCGAGCTTGTTCACCGCCGGGATCAGCGAGGACGCCGCGCACGCCCGGGCGACCTCCTCGATCACGATCGCGGTCGCGATCGCGTCGGCGCCGGACCCGCCGTAGGCCTCGGGGATGTGCACCGCGGTCAGCTCGGCCCTGGCCAGCGCGTCGTGCACGTCCCAGGGGAACTCCCCCGTCTCGTCCACCTCCGCCGCGCGGGGAGCGATCTTGTCGTCGGCCAGAGCGCGCACCGCGGCCCGCAGCTCCTGGTGCTCCTCGGTCAGCGCGAAAGCGGGAAAGTCCAAGCTCATAGCACTAGATGGTAAGCGCGCCCGCCCGGCCGCTCCCCGGTCGGAACGGCGCCACCAAGCCGGCGGATATTGCTGAGCTACGTCGGCGGGTGCCTGGCCCGGCCGCCCGGGACGCCGGCGGTCCCCGGGGCGGGGCATCAACACCCATTGGCGGCATACCGGCCCAAACGGGGCGACCGGGCGGCCCCTGGCCAGCCGTCCCGGGCGGCCCCTGGCCAGCCGTCCCGGGCGGCCCCTGGCCAGCCGTCCCGGGCGGCCCCTGGCCAGCCGTCCCGGGCGGCCCCTGGCTAGCCGTCCCGGCCGCCCGCCCGCTTCCGCAACGTGGCGCCTTTGGCCAGCGCCTGGGAGCGCAGCTCCGCCTGGAAGCCGACCATGCGCTCGCGCAGCGCCGCGTCGCTGGCCGCGAGGATCCGCACCGCGAGCAGGCCCGCGTTGCGGGCGCCGCCCACCGCCACCGTGGCGACCGGGACGCCGGCCGGCATGGACACGATGGACAGCAGCGAATCCAGCCCGTCCAGGTGCGCCAGCGGCACCGGCACCCCGATGACCGGCAGCGGGGTCACCGCGGCCAGCATGCCAGGCAGGTGCGCCGCGCCGCCGGCGCCCGCGATGAGCACCCGCAGGCCGCGCCCGGCCGCGCCGGCGCCGTACGCGATCATCTCGTGCGGCATCCGGTGCGCCGACACCACGTCCGCTTCGTAGGGGACGCCGAACTCCGCCAGCGCCTGCGCCGCGGCCTGCATCACCGGCCAGTCGGAGTCGCTGCCCATGACCACTGCGGCGACCGGCGCCGGGGCGGCATCACTCATCGGCTTCCTCTTTCCCGGTCGCGAGGTAAGCGGCGGCGCGGGCCGCTCTATGGCGCAGGACGGCGGGGTCGTCACCGAGGACGGTCACGTGCCCGATCTTGCGGCCGGGCCGCACCTGCTTGCCGTACAGGTGCACCTTTACCCCCGGGTCCGCGGCCATCACGTGCTCGTACCGCGCGAAGATGTCCGGGCTCGCGGCGTTTACCCGGTGGGGTGACCCCCCGGGCGCCCCGGCTCCGAACACGTTGGCCGTCACCGCGTGCGGGGCGGCCCGGCGCGGATCGCCGAGCGGCAGGTCAAGTACGGCCCGCAGGTGCTGCTCGAACTGCGAGGTCCTGGCGCCCTCGATGGTCCAGTGGCCGCTGTTGTGCGGGCGCGTGGCCAGCTCGTTAACCAGCAGGCTCCCGCCGGCCGCGAACAGCTCGACCGCCAGCAGCCCGGTGACGTCGAGCTCGGCGGCGAGTTCCAGCGCCATCCGCTGGGCGTCCCGCGACAGGCTGGCCGGGAGCCCGGGCGCCGGGGCGAGCACCTGGTGGCAGACCCCGTCGCGCTGCACGGTCTGCACGACCGGGTACGCGGCACCCTGGCCGTGCGGGGAGCGGGCAACCATCGCGGCGAGCTCGGCCTCGAACCCGACGTGCTCCTCGGCGAACACCGCGACCGGGTGCGCCAGCACGGCGGCCGCCTCGCCGGGCGTGCGGCACACCCAGACACCCCGCCCGTCGTAGCCACCGGTGACGGCCTTGAGCACTACCGGCCAGCCCCACTCCGCGGCGCACGCGGTTACCCCGGCGAGGTCTGTCACGGGCGCGTAGCGCGGGCACGGCACGCCCAGCGCCCCCAGCCGCTCGCGCATCGCCAGCTTGTCCTGTGTGTAGCGGAGCGCGGCACGGCCGGGCCGCACGGCCGCCAAGGCCGCGGCTTCCAGCTCGGCCAGGTGCCCGGCGGGCACGTGCTCGTGATCGAACGTCAGCACGTCGCAGCCCCGGGCGAACGCGAGCAGGTCCCGGAGGCGGGTGTAGTCACCGGTCACCGTGCCGGCGCAGACCAGCGCCGCGCTGTCGGTGGCCGAGCCCGCGAGCACCCGGAACCCGATGCCCAGGCCGATCGCCGCCTGGCAGGTCATCCGCGCGAGCTGCCCCGCCCCTACCATGCCCACCACGGGGGGGCGCGGGCCGTGCTGATCATCGGTCACTCGCTTGACCTCCTCTCCTGCCTGAAGGCAGGAGATTCCGTCCATACCGCGCCAGCGCGGCATCCCGGTGGGTTCCTGCTTCGCCGTCCACTGCCAGCATTCCCGCTGGTCTTACACGGACTCCACAGGCTTTCGGGCCTTATGGCCCCGTTCCCGCCAGCCCGGCGGTACCTGACGTGAAGGAGCCTACCGGTGGTTCATGCGGGCGCAATCGCGACACGCCCGCCCGGCCGCCTTCACCAGCGGCCTGAAGGCAGGCGCAACTGGCGGTCAATTGGGTAGCCAACGTGGCCCGCATCCCGGCCCGGCTGGGTGCACCAAGGTTGACCGGGACCTTGCGCTGGCCTGGCATCAGGTCAACACTTTGATCACTGGCCGCCAGGAGGAGCCAGCCAGCCATAAGGAGCGCAGGCGATGTCGGACCAGGAAATCACGACGCTCGCATCCGCAGACGCGCCGGCCGGCGTGCTGGTGCGCGAGGGCGACTACGGCACGAAGCTCGCGACGGTCGAGCCCGGCGGCGCCGAGTTCATCCCGCTGCACGAGCGGCACGGCCGCCCGCTGCAGTTGTTCTGGACGTGGACCTCACCCAACCTCGAGTTCGCCACGATCTTCGTCGGCGTCCTCGCGGTCGGCGTGTTCGGGCTCAACCTCTGGCAGGCGGTGCTGGCCATCGTGCTCGGCACCGCTGCCGGATCCGTCTCCCAGGCCGTGCTGTCTGCACGTGGGCCGCTCTTCGGGGTGCCGCAGATGGTCCTTTCGCGGCTCGGCTTCGGCTACTGGGGGAACATCCTGCCGGCCGGGCTGAACTCCGTCACGGCCGGCATCGGCTGGTTCGCGGTCAACAGCGTCAGTGGCGCTTTCGCCCTGAACACGCTGACTCACCTGCCGAAGGTCCTGTCCCTGATCATCATCGTGGCGGTGCAGCTTGCGATCGCGTTCTTCGGCTACAACCTGGTGCACGCGTTCGAGCGATACGCCTTCCCGCTCCTCGCGATCATCTTCCTGATCGCGACCGTGGTGATCCTGGCCAAGTCGCACCCCAGCTTCAACCCCACCGCCCCGCCCTTCTTCGGCGGCAAGGTGGGCGGCTTCCTGCTCACGACCGGCGCGGTGTTCGGATACGCGGCCGGCTGGAACCCGTATGCGGCCGACTACACGCGCTACTTCTCGCCCAAGGTCAATAAGGCGGCGGTTGGGTTCTGGGCCGGCTTCGGGGTCTTCTTGTCCTGCGTGGTCCTGGAAATCGCGGGCGCTGCGTCGGCCACCTTGGCCAGCAGCCCCCACGACACACCGACCGCGGCGTTCACCAGTCACCTGCCGACCGCCATCGCAGACCTCACCCTGCTGGCCATCGCGATCGGCGCGATCTGCGCAAACGTGCTCAACATCTACTCGGGCGCGATGTCGTTCGTCGCCATCGGCATCAAGCTGCCGCTGGCGCTGCGCCGCGCGATCGTCGCGCTGGTGGCCGGCGTGATCGGGTTCGTCGTGGCACTCACCGGGCTGCACGACGCGGGCGCCAAGTACACCAACTTCCTGCTGATCATCGCCTACTGGATCGCGCCCTGGTTGGCCGTCATGTTCTGCGACCAGTTCCTGTTCCGCAAGCGGGACGTCGCGGTGACCGAAGCCATGCTGTTCAACAAGCGCTACACCAACTGGGCGGGGCCGGTGGCAATGGCCGTCGGGATGGGTGTGTCGATCTGGCTGTTCTCCAACCAGACCGAGTACGTCGGCCTGGTCCCCGCGCACGTGCCGGCGGTCGGCGACATCACCTTCGAGGTGGGGTTCGTCATCACCGCCGTGGTCTACCTGACCTGGCACGCGATCGCCCGAAGCGGCGCACGCAGCCGGGCCACGGCCCCGGTCACGTCGGGCCGCTGACCACCGGCGTTTCTTCCCCCGTCGCGGGCAACAGGCGCGGCAGGAAGATCGCGAACACCGCGGGGCGGGGCCGGACCAGCACCACCTGGCCCCCCTCCGCGGCGGCGATGCTGCGGGCCAGGGCGAGGCCCAGCCCGGTGCCGCCCGGCTTGCTGCTCACGTTGCGCTCGAAGATCTGGGGCACCAGGTGCGGCGGCACCCCACGGCCGGAGTCACGGACCTCGATCACCACCGACTTCGGCGTGAGTGAGGTGCGGATCTTCACCGTTCCGGCGCCGTGCACGAGCGCGTTGTCCAGCAGCGTGGCGATCAGCTGGGCCAGCGTGCCGGGGGTGACGTGCGCGGTGAGGTTCTTCTCCCCCGCGACCTCCAGCTTGCGGTTCTTGCGCCGGAACGCCGGGTCCCACTCGACCACCTGCTGGGCGACGACGTCGTCCACCGACACCCGGGCAGGCCGGCGTGCCGCGGACCGGTGCGTGCGCCCGAGCAGCTGGCTGACCACCTCGGTGAGCCGTTCGGTCTGCAGCAGCGCCGCCAGGCCCTCCTCCCGCACCACGTCGGGCTCGCCGGCGGCGGCGAGCATCTCCTCCAGCCGCATGGACAGCGCGGTCAGCGGGCTGCGGAGCTGATGGGAGGCGTCCGCCGCGAACTGGCGCTCGGCGGCGAGCAGTTCGCTGATCCGCCGCGCGGACCCGTCGAGGCCCTCGGCGACCCGGTCCAGTTCCGGTATGCCGTACTTGCGGCCAAGCGGGCTGGCGTCTCCCGAGCCGAGCCGGTCGGCCGCGCCCGCGAGTTCCTGCAGCGGGCGGGTCAGCCGGCGGGCCTGAAGCATCGCCAGCGCCACGGCGACCGCCACGGCGAGCCCGGCGAGCGCGGCCACCAGGGCCAGCTTCCCGTCCGCGTCCTCGAACGACTTGTTGGCTTCCACGGTCACCCGGAAGTTGCCGATCACCGCCCGCGCGGCCAGCCCGGACCCTCGCGGGGGCAGGACGCCGGTCTGGTAGATCTGGCTCCCGTTCTGGGTGATGCTGACGTAGCGGTCCGGCAGCGACCGCGCCGCGTCCTCCGCCTCGACGATGCCGGCGGTCATCCCCGAGCGGACCCGGTTCTGCAGGATCCTGGCGACCGTGGTCGCGTCCCGCTGGACCTGGTCCTGCGCGGTGGTGACCTGGAGCTGGCGCAGCACGAACGCCAGCGGCACGCCGAACAGCACCACCGCGGTGACCGCCACCGCCAGGGTCGAGAACAGCAGCCGGCGCCGCACGTCAGCCCGCCCGGCCCCGGGCGGGCGTCACGCCCCGCTCCGGCTGGGGGTCACGCCGGGGCTCCGGCATCGTGCCCTAGTCGCCCCGCTCGAAGCGGAACCCGACGCCGCGCACGGTGGTGATGTAGCGCGGGCTCTGGGCGTCGTCGCCGAGCTTGCGGCGCAGCCACGAGATGTGCATGTCGAGGGTCTTGGTTGACCCCCACCACTTGCTGTCCCACACCTCGCGCATGATCTGTTCCCGGGTGACCACCTTGCCGGCCTCGTTCACCAGCACCGACAGCAGGTCGAACTCCTTGGTGGTGAGGTCAAGCTCGATGTCGCCGAGCCACGCCCGGCGGGCCTCGGTGTCCACCCGGACGCCCTGGGCCATGCTGGTTTCCGTGCTGCCGCGGCGGAGCAAGGCCCGGACCCGGGCGAGGAACTCCGCCAGGCGGAACGGCTTGGTGACGTAGTCGTCGGCGCCCGCGTCGAGGCCGATCACCGTGTCCACCTCGTCGGCCCGCGCCGTGAGGATCAGGACCGGCACAGACTGGCCCTCGGAACGCAGGCGGCGGCAGACTTCCAGACCGTCAAGGCGTGGCAGGCCGAGATCGAGCACGATCAGGTCGATCCCGCCGGCCAGCGCGGCGTCCAGGGTGCTGGGGCCGTCCGCCGAGACGTTCACGTCGTAACCCTCGCGCCGGAGTGCGCGCGCCAGAGGGTCGGAGATGGAGGCATCATCCTCGGCAAGCAGAACGCTGGTCATACCCAGATGTTATTGCCCCCCGGCACCACGATGGTAAAAAGCCCTGCTAGCCCGGGGGACGACCCCCTGGAACCCGCTCCCCTTACACCGGGGTGACCCCGTGCCGGCGGCGGGAGAACGAGCGGTCCTTGCCCGCCGCCGCGGCGAACCGCCGGATCAGCTCGCCACGCAGGGCGGCGGGTTCCACCACGTCGTCCACCACCAGCTCGCTGGCGAGGCGGAGCACGTCGATGTCGCGGTCGTACTCCTCGCGCAGCCGGCCGGTCTCCTCCTCCCTGGTGGCGGGGTCGTCGATGGCGGCCAGCTTGTTGAAGTACACCGCGTTGACCGCGGCGTCGGCCCCCATCACCGCGATCTTGGCGGTGGGCAGGGCGATCGTGGCGTCCGGCTCGAAACCGGGCCCCGCCATCGCGTACAGGCCGGCGCCGTAGGCCTTGCGGACCACGACGCAGATCTTCGGCACGGTGGCCTCGGCGACGGCGCTGATCATCTTGGCGCCGTGCCGGATGATGCCCTGCCGCTCCACGGCGGTGCCGACCATGAACCCCGGCACGTCCGCGAGGAACAGCAGGGGCACGTTGAACGCATCGCAGGCCTGGATGAACCGGGTGCCCTTGTCGGCGGAGTCCACGAACAGCACGCCGCCCTTGAACAGGGGGTTGTTCGCGACCACCCCGATGACCTGCCCGGCCAGCCGGGCGAACCCGATCGTCAGCTCCCTGGCCCACAGTTCGTGGATCTCGAAGAACGACCCGGCGTCCACCAGGCCGCGTACGTAGCGCCGCATGTCGAACGCCTGCCGCTCGCTGCCAGGGACCAGGGCGGCCAGGTCGATGTCCTCCGGGTCGGTCTCCGCGTGGGACGCGGGCCGCTGCTCCCAGTTGGACGGCAGGTAGGACAGGTACCGGCGGACGGCGGCGATCGCGTCCTGCTCGTCCGGCGACAGGTGATGGCCGCACCCGGACACCGTGCAGTGCATCCGGGCCCCGCCCATCTCCTCCAGGGTGGTCTTCTCCTTGACCACCATCTCCACCATGCGCGGGCTGCCCAGGTACATCGAGGCGTTGCCGTCCACCATCGCCACGTAGTCGCAGAACGCGGGGATGTAGGCACCGCCGGCCGCCGACGGGCCGAACAGCGCGCACACCTGCGGGATCGAGCCGGACGCGCGCACTTGAGTATGAAAGATCTTGCCCGCGCCGCGGCGGCCGGGGAACATGTCCACCTGGTCGGTGATCCGCGCCCCGGCCGAGTCGACCAGGTAGATCATGGGGATGCCCGTCTGGTAGGCCTTCTCGATGATCCGGATGATCTTCTCCACGGTACGGGCGCCCCAGGACCCGGCCTTGACCGTGGAGTCGTTGGCCATCAGCGCCACCGGCCTGCCCTCGATGGTCGCGGTCCCGGTGATCACGCCGTCGGCAGGCAGCCCCTCGGCGAGGACGTTGGCGAACCGCCCGTCCTCGGTGAAGCTGTCCTCGTCGGTGAGCAGCCGGATGCGCTCGCGGGCGAACAGCTTGCCCGCCTTCGCCGCGGACTCGTGGTATTTGCGCGCACCGCCCCGCTCGATCCTGGCGCGCACCTCGGCCAGATCGGAGTGCTCAGCCACGAGGGGACTGTACCTCGGCCGCGCGGCTGATACGGTCGCGCACTGCGTCCGGCCAGCCCGGCCGGGACTTCGGGCTTTCGATGAACCAGGAGGCTCCCGCGTCGCGGCAGGCCGGCAGCGCGGCGGCCACCTCGCCGGTTATGCCGGGATCGTCCGGGTCCGGGGGCCGGCGCGGAGCACCTGGGACGGGAGTTCACGGCCGACGAGGCGCTCCGCCGCCGCGGCGGCGTCGATCATGGCGTCCAGGTCCACCCCGGTGGCCACCCCCATGTCCTCGACCATGTGCACGAGTTCCTCGGTGGCGATGTTGCCGGTGGCCCCCGGCGCGTACGGGCAGCCGCCCAGCCCGCCGACCGACGCGTCGAAGTCGTCCACGCCCAGTTCCAGCGCCGCGAGCACGTTGGCCAGGCCGGTGCCGCGGGTGTTGTGGAAGTGCAGGTTCAGCGGGGTGCCGCCGAACCGGGACCGGAACCCGCCGACCAGGTCGCGCACCCGCCGCGGCGTCGCCATTCCGGTCGTGTCGCCAAAGGAGACCGAGTCGGCCCCGTCCGCCACGGCGCGGCCAGCGGCCCACAGCACCCGCTCCACCGGCACGTCCCCCTCGTACGGGCAGCCCCACGCGGTGGACACGATCACCTGGCAGGTCGCGCCGCGCCCGTGCGCCTCGTCGATGACCACGGCGATCTCGTCCAGCGACTGCTCGGTGCTCCGGTTCACGTTCTTGCGGTTGTGCGTGCCGGAGGCGGACACCACGACCTCGACCTCGGTGAACCCCGCGTCCAGGGCGCGCCGCGCACCGCGCAGGTTCGGCGCCAGCGCGGAGTACCGGACCGTGGGGACCCGGTCCACCCCGGCCCACACCTCGTCCGCGTCGGCCATCTGCGGGATCGCGTCGGCCCGCACGAAGGAGACCGCCTCGATCCGGCTCACCCCGGTGCGGCCCAGCCGGTCGATCAGCGCGATCTTCGCGTGCGTGGGCACCGGGTCCTCGTTCTGCAGCCCGTCCCTCGGCCCCACCTCGCGCAGCGAGATGCGCGCGGGCAGATCACTCATGCCGGCCTCACTCCCCCGGCCACCGCGGCTGCCGCTTCTCGTTGAAGGCGGCGATGCCCTCCCGGCGGTCGGCGGACAGCGCGGCCGTGCGCCAGGCCGCGTCCTCGACCTCCAGCGCCGCCGCGAGGCCGGTGCCTGCCCCCTCGCGGATGGCCCGCTTCGCCGCCCTGACCGCTACCGGCGAGTTGGCCGCTATCCGCCCGGCGATCTCGATCGCCTCGGGGCACGCCGTCCCGGCCGGCACGACCCGGTCGGCGAGCCCGATCCGCGCGGCTTCCCCGGCGTCCACCCGCCGGCCGGAGAAGACCAGGTCGGCCGCCCGGCCCGGGCCCAGCCGGCGCAGCGCGAGCTGGGTGCCGCCGCCCCCCGGCACCAGGCCGACCGTGGTCTCCGGCAGGCCGAACACGGCGGTCTCGTCGGCCACGATCACGTCGCAGGCCAGCGCCAGCTCGCAGCCGCCGCCCAGCGCGTAGCCGTGTACCGCGGCGACCACCGGCTGGGGCAGCGCCAGCAGCCCGCCGAACGCCGCCCGGAACACCGGCCGCTGCCGCATGAAGTCGGCGTCGGACATCCGGTTGCGCTCCTTCAGGTCGGCGCCGACGCTGAAGGCACGCGGGCCGGTGCCGTAGAGCACGACCGCACGGACCTGCCGGTCCCTGGCCAGCTCGGCACAGGCCTGGGCCAGGCGGAGCGCCATCGCGGTGTTGATCGCGTTCATGGCCTCCGCGCGGTCGAGCATGATCTCCGCGACGCCGGGATGCCCGGCGATCCGTTCCCGCACTGTCACGCCGTCCATAGCCGGAGAATACGACCGCCGCGGCGGCGCGGCGTCAGCGGTCGTCGCGGGCCAGCCTGGCCTGCTCGTCCTCGACCAGCTGGAACAGCGTGGCCTGCACCTTCTCAACGTCGGGGATCTCGTTGAGCACCAGTTGCCCGTGCTCCCCCGCCGACTCGATCACCAGCCGGCCGCAGCCGAGCACCCGGTCGATCAGCCCGCGCGAGAACGACACGTCGCTGATCCGGATCAGCGGGAAGTCACGGCCGGTCCGGGAGAGGATGCCGGAGCGCAGCCGGAACCGGCGCGTGGTCAGCTCGTAGGTGGTGGTCTTCCAGCGCAGGATCGGCACACCCGCCCAGATGACGGCGATCACGAGAGCCACGGCGCCGACCGCGATCCGCTCGGCCCCCTGCAGCCGGCCATGCGGGATCACGATGAGCAGCGCTGCCGCCGCGACGGCGACGAGTACCAGGACCACGAGAGGCCACACCACGGTCTTCCAGTGCGGGTTGAGGACCAGGACGGCCCGTTCCCCCTCGACCAGGTCAGCGTCGCCCATGTGCACATCGTGGCATACAGCGCCTTCTGCCTCCCTCGCGGGACGTCGTGCCGGAGGCACGCCAGGCAGCACGGCGCATGGTCGTGCCGGAGGCGCGCGAGACAACGTCGCGGGAGGCACACGGGGGGTTCCGGGGGTCGTCCCCCCGGGCCGGCACCGTTCGCCGCCGGGACACCGCAACGGCGCCTGGGACTGCGTCGTGCCGGAGGCGCGCAGGCCAGCACCGTGCGGCGTTCGGCCCGGCGGCTGCGGCGAGAGGCGACCGTTGGCTGACGAATGTGTCGCACGCCTTCTACTGGCCCGGCCCATTCGCGGGCCGGACGTGGACCACGTCGCCGGCGGTCACCGCGACCAGCCCGCGGGCGGTGCGCACCTCCAGCCGGCCCGCCCGGTCCACGCCGGTCGCGGTCCCGGTGAGCGGCCCGGCGCCCGGCATCGTCACCGTCACCGCGCGGCCCAGCGTGGCGCACCGCCGCGCGTACTCCTGGCGCAGCCCGCACGCGTCGGCATCCCCGGGGCGGGCCTGATCGCGCCAGGCCAGGTACCAGCGCGACAGCCCGCACAGCAGTTCCGCCAGCAGCCGCTCGCGCAGGCCCGGGCCGCCTGCGGCCGGTGATGGCCCCGTGCCCCGCGCCGCGGCCTCCACCGCCAGCGACGTGGCGGCCGCGCCCGCCGGCAGGTCCGCGCGGCCCTGCCAGACGTTGATCCCGACGCCGACCACGACCGCGCTCCCGGTCCGCTCGGCGAGGATCCCGCCGAGCTTCGCGTCGCCGACGAGCAGGTCGTTCGGCCATTTCAGGGCGGTGTCCACGGCCGCCACGCCGCGCACTGCGGCCCCCGCGGCGACCCCGGTCAGCAGCGGCAGCCAGCCGAGCAGGGCCGCCGGGACGCCGGCGGGCCGCAGCAGCACGGAGAACGTGAGCCCGGCCCGCGGCGGGCTGGCCCAGCGGCGGCCCAGCCGGCCGCGCCCGGCGGTCTGCGCCTCCGCCACCAGGACCGTGCCCTCGGCCGCGCCGGCCCGCGCCGCGGCGAGCAGGTCGGCGTTGCTGGACCCGGTCTCCGGGACGACCCGCACCTCGCGCCACAGGATTCCCGGGCGAACGAGCACATTCGTGATCTCTGCCGCCTCAGGTGACAGACGATCATCCTTATCGTCACTCATTGTTCTCGATACTTAACGAAGAGTTGTCATTGCTCGCTACGGTGAGAGATCCATCGTGCCAAAGGAGGCCGAGTGACCCGGTTCCACCCGCGCGATTGGTTCCGCCCGCGCCGGTGGGCCGCGAGCCTGTGGCGGGACCACCGGCTTATCACGATCGCCGTGGCGCTGTCACTGATCCCCCGGATCCTGGCCCTGCTGGCGTTCCGCCCCGCGCTGTTCACCCCGGACTCCTTCGCCTACCTGGCCGAGGGTGCGCGCCCGAACCTGTCGCAGTGGCACCCGTCCGGCTACCCGCTGTTCCTTTGGCTGCTCTCGCCGTTCCACGCCCTGGCGCTGGTCACCGCCGTGCAGCACGTTCTCGGCGTGGCAACCGCCGTTGGCGTGTACGCGCTGCTGCGGCACCGGGGGCTGCCGGGCTGGGGTGCCACGCTGGCCGCCTGCCCCACGCTGATCGACACCCGCCAGGTGGCGCTGGAGTCGTCGATCCTGCCCGACACCGGTTACGCGCTGCTCCTCACGGCGGCGGTCGCGGTCGTGCTCCTGCGGTGGCCCCGCTCCCCCGCCGCGGGCGGCGGGCAGGCGCGGGCCGCGGCACCCCGGCCGGGGCCCGCCGAACCGCACCCCTCGCACCGGCCGGCGCCCGCGCAGTGCGCGATCGCCGGGGTGCTGCTGTTCGGCGCGGCGATCCTGCGCGGCAACGGGGCGCCCGAGATGCTGGCGCTGCTGGCCGCGCTCGCGGCCTGGCGGGCGGGCGCGCGGGCGATGGCCGCGGCGGCGATCGCGTTCACCCTGCCGCTGCTGGCCTACATGGGCTTGTTCGCCGCGAAGTACGGGAACTTCGCGCTGACCAACAGCGACGGCATGTTCCTGTGGTCCCGGACCATGTCCTTCGCCGACTGCTCGGTCATCCGGCCGCCGACCGGCCTGCGGGCGCTGTGCCCGGACCGCCAGCCCGGCCCGCCGCGGCCGGCCCCGCCCTGGTCGGTGCCGGCCTTGCTCGGCTCGCCCACCCCGGCGGCGTACCTGTGGTCCCCCGGCGCCTGGTGGCGCCACGACGCGCACCGGGGCTTCAACGCCGCGAACAACGGCATGGCGCTGCACTTCGCGCTCGACGCGATCCGGGCCCAGCCGGCCGGGTACGCCCGCACGGTCGCCAGCGGCGTCATGCTCACGTTCCTCGCCACCGACCGGGCTCTGAACGTGCGGCAGCTGCACTTCACCCCGGCGCCCGACGTGGCCCGCCTGGACAGTTCGCAGTTGCGGCACCTGGAGGCGTACGGGCACGTCCGCAGCAACACCCACCCGGTCGAGCCGTACGCCTACTTCCTGTACCTCTACCAGGAGCCGGTGTACTTCCCCGGGATCGTGTTCGGCCTGGTGCTCGCCGCCGGCCTGGCGGGGGCGGCCCGGCAATGGCGCCGCGGCGGCGGGCCGCCGACGCTGCCGTGGGCGGTCGCGGCGCTCGGCATCGTGGTCCCGGTCGCGGTGCACGAGTATCACTACCGGTACGCGATCACCGTGATCCCGGTCGCCTGCCTGGCGGCGGGGCTGGCCTTCGCCCGGCACCCCGGCCCCGTGCCACAGGCCGCGCCCGCGCCGCCGCAGGCCGCCGCGGAGCCCACGCCGGCCGGGGCCGCGCCCGAACCCGTGCCGGCCAGGCCCGTGCCCGGGCCCCTGGCGACCGCGATCGCCCCGGGTTCCCCGGAACCCGGATCCGTGCCCGGTCCCCCCGGTTCCGGGACCGCTCCATCCCCCGGGCCCGTGCCCTCGCCGCGCCCCGGTGAGCCCGTCCCGGAGGCGGGCGAGCCGGGCGCCATGGGACACACGGGTTCCGTGGCCGGCCAGCCACCGGAGCCCAGCCCCGCAGGGCACACGGGTTCGGTGGCCGGCCAGGCACCGGAGCCCAGCCCCGCAGGGCACACGGGTTCGGTGGCCGACCAGGCACCGGAGCCCAGCCCCGCAGGGCACACGGGTTCCGTGGCCGGCCAGGCACCGGAGCCGGAACCGTGACCCGCCGCGCCGCGGCCGGACGGTTCCTGCGCCGCCACGGGTGGTTCGCCGCCGCGGCCGCGGGCGGGGCCGTGCTCCGGGTGATCACGATGCTCGGCTTCCCGCCCGCGATCTGGTTCGGCGGCGACTCGGCGTCCTACCTGTCCACGGCGCTGCGCTACGCGCCGGGCACCTCGCGCCTGTCCGGGTACGGCGTGCTGTTGCTGGTGCTGCGCCCGTTCCACAGCTTCGCCGTGGTCACCGGGGTGCAGCACCTGATGGGCCTGGCGATCGGGGCCGCCACCTACGCCGTGCTGCGCCGGTACGGGCTGCCGGGCTGGGGCGCCACGCTGGCCGCGCTGCCCGTCCTGTTCAGCGCCTACCAGGTGCAGCTTGAGCAGGAGATTCTGCCGAGCGCTTCGTTTTGCTGCTTGATCATGGCGGCCGCGGTGCTCACGCTGTGGTGGCGGGACGGGCGGCGACCACAGGCGAGCGCCGCCGCCGGCGGGCTGCTCGCGGCCGGCGCCTGCTTCTGGCCGGTCGGGCTGCCGCTGCTCGTGGTGTTCCTGGGGTTCCTCGGGGTGCGCCGCACCGGCTGGCGGGTGCTGGCCGCGACCGTGGCGGCGGCGGTGCTGCCGCTGGCCGGCTACCTCGCCTGGTTCGACCACACCTACCATAGGGTGGCGTTCAGCGACAGCGATGGGATCTACCTGTGGTCCCGGACGATGAGCTTCGCCAACTGCGCGGTGATCAAGCCGCCCCCCGGCGAGGCGGTGCTGTGCCCGCCGCGCGGGCCGGGCCCGCGCGCGGCGGCCTCGGCGTACATCTGGGCGCCAGGTTCGCCGCTGGACCGCCTGCCCGGCAAGAAGTTCTCTCCCGGCAAGAACTCCCTGGCCATGGGCTTCGCACTGCGGGCGATCGCCGCGCAGCCGCTGGGGTACGCGACCGCGGTGCTGCACGACGTCTCGCTCGCGTTCTACTGGGACATCCCGGCCCACCCGAGCGCGCTGATGACCCGGCGCTACGAGTTCGGCTACGCGACGCGGCGGTGGATCTCCCCGGGCGCGGTCCTGGTAGGCGGCCACACCGTCGCGTCCGACCAGCGGGCCTACGGCGGGACCACAGGCACCCGGGCAGTGCCGCCGTTCGCCGGCTGGCTGGTGGCCTACCAGCGGGGCGCCTACCTGCGCGGCACGCTGCTCGCGGCGGTGCTGGCCGCCGGGCTCGGCGGGATCGCGCGCCGCTGCCGGGGCGCGTGGCGCCGTGGTGGCGGGGAATGGGGCGGCCCGGCGCTGTACCCCTGGCTCGCCGCGGTCACCGTCCTGGTCGCGCCCGTGCTGACCGCGGACTACTCGGAGCGTTACGCGCTGATCGCGGTGCCGCTGGCCTGCCTGGCGGCCGGGCTGGCGTTCGCCCGCCCGATCGCCGCGCGGGGCCCGGGCGGCGGGCCCGGCGCCGGCGCCGCCACCGGGCCGGTCACCGCGGTCCTGAGCGCGGCCGCCGGAGAGCGGGGCCGGGAGGCCCGGCCCTGATCAACGGATCTGCCGCACGCGCTCCCCGCCCCAGGCCTGGTCAGCCGTCCAGACGTCAGCTTCCAGCCGGTGGCCCAGGGCCATGCAGAGCCGGTCCGCGAGTGACAGGCCCTCGCCGCGGACCCACCTGCGCGCGGCCCATTCCGCGTCGGCGGCAGTCACAGCCTCGACCCGGAGGCCGTAGCTGGCCAGCAGCGACCTGGCCAGGTCCCAGTTCCGGCCGTGCGCGTGGACCTTCTGCGCGACCTCCGACCAGTTGGCCGCGCCGCAGACACCGCCCGTGGTGAGCGCTTCCCCGGCGCGTCCCGCACCTTCCTCACCCTGCAGGAAAGCCAGGAGCGCGGACGCGTCGAACACGTTCACGCGACATCTTCCGCGGCAGACTCGGCCCGGCGCTCGGCCAGCAGTTCACCCACCAGATCAAGGCCCGCCAGGTCCGCACGGACGAGTTCGGCGAGCTGGGAACGGGTCAGGAGCACCAGCCCGTGCGGGGCCTCCAGCAGGATGAGCGGCACGCCCTCGGCAAGGCCGGCACGTTCCCTGAGATCGGCCGGGATGACCAGCCGCCCCCGGTCTCCCATCGTCACCTGGTACGTCCCACTCACGGCGCAACGATACCACTCACATGCTCTCGTGGTACGCCGCGCCTGCGTCGAAAAGGGGCGCCGGCGGCGCGGGTTGCGCGCCGCCGCCGCCCGGAACGCGGTCAGCCGGACCGGCTCAGCTCACCGTGATCGTGGCCACCCGCGCTCAGGCAGGGTTTACCGCCGTCAGGTACTCGACCGGCCAAAGGCTGGTCGCGGTCACCGTCCTCGAGCTGGAAGCCAAGCTCATCGTCGAGCACAAGTGGGCGAGCCACAGGTGACCCAAGGACCGCCCCGGGGAACTCCGATGCATGCCGCTCGCCTCCGGGGCTCAACCGCACCCTGTCCGGTCCAAGGGTCACGCCAACCCCAGACCGGGCGGGGGTGCTGTTGGCACGGGCGGTCAGGGTGGGATGTTTAGGCAGGTTCGCCGGGTGCTCGCTAGCCAAGATCAGCCGCCGTCGGCGGACAGGTGTACTGTGGAAGTAGCGAGAGCCTCGAAGCGTCTGAACGCTGAGGCTCCGGATCCTGGCCCCGCTCTCGGGGCTCGGGTCATTTTCTTTTCTCCCCCGCGATCCTGCGCTGCAGGGGGGTGCACATGGTGCAGACATCACCTGCCATCTCAGACTGACTCACCTCATCCGGCGCGGCCCATCAGCGCCCTGCGCGCAAGCATCCCCGGCACGTCAAGGAGCCTCTCATGACCGCGACCTCTCCCCCCACCGTCCCTGTCCAGCCTCCGGAATCTCCGCCCCCGAAATCCAGGACGGGCATCAAGCTCGCTGCCGCTGCCGTCGGCGCCCTGGTGCTCCTGGTTGGGGGTTTCGCGGCTGGCTACGCCAGCGGACAGTCCCCGATCCATGGGTACCAGCAGCAGATCGTGCAGGCGAACCGCACCCTGACCGCCGAGCAGCTCAAGCTGAGCAACGAGAAGGTCACGCTCCAGGTCGAGCAGGGCCGGGTCCGGACCGCGCAGGCCGCCGCCCGGAATGCCATGAGCACGGCGCTGGCCCAAGTCAAGGCGCAGTACAAGTCGAAGCTGGCCTCGGTCCAAGCGCTCCAGCACCAGCTCCAGCAGGAGCAGAGCGTTGTCGTGCACAATACGATCAGCGCCGATGGTGTCTACGTGATTGGCAAGGACATTGCGTCCGGCACCTATCACACGACTGGCGGCAACCAGTGCTATTACGCGACGCTCGGCAGCACGGACACCAGCAACATCCTGGACAACAACATCATTAACGGCCCGGCGACTGTTGACGTGTCCGGTGCCTATGCGCTCGACATCAGCGGCGGCTGCACGTGGGTGAAGGTCTAATGCCTACTTTCCGCGCGACTTTCCCCGGGAGGCACACGTGAGCACTCCCCCGCCGACCGGCTACCCGGCCCCGACCGGCTGGCATCCCGGTCAACAGGGTGGTCCACCGGAGCTGCATGACTCGGTGTTCAGCGGTGGCGTGACGGTGAGCCTGCGATGAGCGCAAGAACGCTCGCGACTGCCGCCGCAGTGGCGGTGGCTGTGCTCGCTGGGTGCGGCGGCGGTTCCGCCACGCCCCTGACCACTGGGTCGCCGCTGCCAACAGGTGGCGCCGAGGGCAGCACTGCCATATCGGTTACGCCTTCACCTACGCCCACACATCATCGGCTTACCTCCCGGGAGGCAGCTAGGCGGCACCCAGGCGTCTGTGACCCGTCGCTCTGGCGCGCTATCTACCACCCTTACCGCCTGCATGTGGTTGACGCCTGCAAAAAGGTGACCGGTACGGTCGCAAGCGTCCGGTCCGAGCCTGACGGCGACGTGCACCTGCTGCTTGCGCTGCCGCCTGGGCGGGCTGACCTGCTCAACAGTGGCAACGACGCGGACACCCACGGTGACCTAGTGGTGGAAATCATCTGCGTGGGAACCGTCTCCCAGGCTGATGCCGAATCCGCTTGCGCAAGCCACGTCAACCAAGTGCAAGTGCCCCTGGTGGGGGAACGGGTCAGGATCAGTGGCACGTATGTGCTGGATGCGGATCATGGCTGGATGGAAATCCACCCGGTGAGCAGCCTGACGGTGCTGGCAGCCCCGCCCGCTCCCGCGGCTCCAGCTGCGCCGCCCGCACCAGCGGGCTGCTATCCCAAAGCGCCGAGCGGCAACTGCTATGAGCCGGGGGAGTTCTGCTCAGCGGCGGACGCTGGCATGAGAGGCGTAGCCGGGGACGGCGAGGCCATCATCTGTGAAAACAATAACGGCTTGCGCTGGGAACCGGCCTGATCACGGGCTCATACGATAGAAGGTGATTATTCATGGGATTCTTCTCCAGGCTGCTTGTCCCACGTAGCGTCCGCCGTGCTGTGCATCCTGGTCGCGCCGTGATGCGGGCAGTGACACCGAAGCCAATAAAGAAAGCTCGCCGTGCCCTGCATCCTATTGACAATGCGGTGTACTCAGTGCAGCGTTCGGTGGCCACAAGCATCCGATCAGGGCGTAAGCGCAAGTCGCCGGTTTATCATCATGGAAACTGTCCGGTCGACCACCGGAGCCCTGAGGCTGCGGCCCGGTGCAGGAATCGGTAAGAGAGCAGGAATGGCGAGCTGGGAATGCTCGCCCGGGGGAGCGGCCCCCGGAATCCCCCGCGGCCGGGGTCAGCCGGTGTTCTGCAGGCCGGCGGCGACGCCGTTGACCGACAGGAGCAGCAGCCGCTCCAGCCGGTCACGCTCCCCCGGCGCGGCCCCGGAGCCCGGCCCGCCCCGCAGCCCGGCCAGCGCGCGCAACTGCAGGTAGGAGAGCGCGTCCACGTAAGGGTCGCGGAGCGTCACGGCCCGGGACAGCACCGGCCGGTTGGCCAGCAGCCGCGGGTGCCCGGTCGCCTCCAGCAGCAGCCGCCGGGTCAGGTCGTACTCGGCCAGCACCTTCGCGGTCAGGTCGTCCCGCCCGCCCAGCGCCAGGTGCCGCGCGGCCATCGCCCGGTCGGTCTTGGCCAGGCTCATCTCGGCGTTCTCCAGCAGCACGGTGAGCACCGGCCAGCCCTGGTAGGCCTCCCGCACCCCGGCCAGCCCGCCGGGATCGGCGAGCACCGCCGCCAGCCCGCTGCCCAGGCCGTACCAGCCGGGCAGGTTCAGCCTGGTCTGCGCCCACGCGAACACCCACGGGATGGCCCGCAGTTCGGCCAGGTCCGCGGGGCCCGGCGCGGTGGCACCGCCCCGGCGCGGCGGCCGGGACCCGATCCGCATCCGGCCCAGTTCCTCCAGCGGGCTGATCCGCGCCAGCCACCCCGCGAACCCGTCGGCCGCCACCAGGTCCCGGTAGGCGCGCAGCGCCGCCCCGGCCATCCGGTCGGCCACCGGGCGGAACCGCCGCGCCGCCTCCCGTCCCCGCGCCAGCACCGCAGGCGCCGACGCGAGCAGCACCGCGGAGGTGACCTGCTCCAGGTGGCGCCGCGCGATGACCGGGTGGCCGTACCTGGCGAAGATCACCTCACCCTGCTCGGTGACCTTGAGCCGCCCGTCCACCGACCCCGGCGCCTGGGCCAGCACCGCCCGCCCGGCCGGGCCGCCGCCGCGCCCGAGTGCCCCGCCGCGCCCGTGGAACAGGGTGAGCGGGACGTCGCGGTCCGCCGCCCAGCGGGCGAGCCGCTCCTGCGCGTCGTACAGCGCCAGGGTGGCGCTCACCGGGCCAAGCTCCTTGGCCGAGTCGGAGTACCCGAGCATGACCTCCAGGCCCCGCCCGCCTTCCCTTCCCCCCGCACCGGCCAGCCGCCCGGCCACCGGCGCCAGGTCGAGCATCCCGTCCAGCACGCGCGTCGCGTTCGCCAGGTCCGCGCCGCTTTCGAACAGCGGGATCACGTCCAGGACCGGCGGCGGGCCGCGGCGCACCGCGAGTTCCGCGAGCCGGTACACCGCGGCGACGTCGGCCGCCGACCGGGTGAAGCTGACCACGTACCGGTGGCACGCCGCCACGCCGAACCTGCCCTGGATCCAGCCGATCGCCCGCATCGTCGCGAGCACCTCGGTGGTCTCCGCGGACAACTCGCCACCCGCCTCGGCCTCGCGCAGCGCCCGCTCGTGGACCGCGCTGTGCTGGCGCACCTCCAGCGACGCGGCGTGGAAGCCGAATGTCTCGGCCTGCCAGATCAGGTTTTGCAGTTCCCCGAACGCCTGCCGGCCCGCGCCCGCGCCCGCCAGCGACCGCTGCACCAGGCGCAGGTCGGCAAGGAACGCGCCGCAGCCGGCGTAGGCCAGGTCGGCCTGGCGCAGCCGGGTGGCGCGCACGCGCTCGGCGAGGAAAAGCAGGAAGGTGCGGTACGGCTCCTCGGGCGACCGTGCGGCGATCCGCGCATGGAGTTCGGGGTGTTCGGTCTCGGCGGCCTCGAGCGCAGCCTCGAGGTGCGCACCGGGCGGCGCGGACGCGGCGTGGATGGTGAGGGCACGGCCGACCCTGGCGGTGGCGCTCTCGAGCGCACGCAGTGCGTGGTCGGCGTGGATCGCCGCCGCGTCCCTCGTCACCTGCGCGGTCACGGTGGGGTTCCCGTCCCGGTCCGCGCCGACCCAGCTGCCGAACCGCAGGCACGCGCCGGCCGCCGGGGCCGGCCCGCCGCCGGTGCCGGGCACGGCGCCGCAGGCCGCATCGAGCGCCCGGTAGAACGCGGGGGCCAGACCGAACAGCGTGTCGTCGAACACGGCCATGACCGTGCGTACCTCGTCGACCGGGCCGATCGGCTTGACCCGCAGCGGCGCGGTGAGCCACAGCAGGCCGATCTCCTCCCGCAGCCGGCGCCGGGCCTCGGCGGTCTCCGCCGCGGCCGGGGCCTGGTCCAGGGCCTCGAGGAGCACCGCGATCCGGCGCAACGCGGCGGCCACCGCCCGGCGCCGGGCCTCGGTCGGGTGCGCGGTGAGCACCGGCTGCACCCGCAGCCCGGCGAGCAGCTCGCGGAACCGGCCGGGGTCCGCGCGGTACTCGGCCATCGCGGCGGCCAGTGACTCGCGGCGCGGCCCCCCACCCCCCTTCCCCTGCACCAGGTCCGCCTGGCTGCACAGGACCCGCACCCGGTGCCGTTCCTCGGCCAGGTTGGTCAGGTGGAAGTAGATCGTGAACGCCTTGGCCACCAGCTCGGCGCGGTCCAGCGGCCAGCGCGCCACCAGCTCCGCGATCTCGTCTCCGGCCAGGTCGGCCTCGTCCCCCGGCGGTTTGTCCCTGGCCGCGATGACCGCGTGCCGCAGCCGCTCCACGTCGTCGAGCAGGCCCTGGCCACCGGCCTCGCGGATCACCTCACCGAGCAGGTCAGCCAGGAGCCGGACATCCCGCCGCAGCGGGGCAGGCAGCTCCGACCGGTCCCGTTCCCTGCTCACCGTGATGAGCCTAGTGCCGCTCAAATCACGGGAGCGGGACGCCGGGTGCGCCGTTAATGATCGCCGGGGCCACTACCCTGAGGGCCATGACCAGCGAAGCGCCGACCCAGCCAGAAGCCACGCCGGACGAGCCCGCCGCCGACCCGCACACCACCGCGGGGAAGATTGCCGGCCTGCAGCGGCGCCGCGACGAGGCGATCCACGCAGGCTCGCGGCGGGCCGTGGAGCGCCAGCACGCCAAGGGCAAGATGACCGCCCGCGAGCGGATCGAGCGGCTGCTGGACCCCGGCTCGTTCACCGAACTCGACGAGCTGGCCAGGCACCGCGCCACCGACTTCGGCATGGGCGCGAACCGCCCGTACGGGGACGGCGTGGTCACCGGGTACGGCACGATCGACGGCCGGCCGGTCTGCGTGTTCAGCCAGGACTTCACCGTGTTCGGCGGGTCGCTCGGCGAGGTGTACGGCGAGAAGATCGTCAAGGTTATGGACCACGCGCTGAAGGTGGGCTGCCCGATCATCGGCATCAACGACGGCGGCGGCGCGCGGATCCAGGAGGGTGTGGTCGCGCTCGGCCTGTTCGCGGAGATCTTCCGGAGGAACGTGCTCGCGTCCGGGGTCATCCCGCAGATCAGCCTGATCATGGGGCCGTGCGCGGGCGGCGCGGTGTACTCCCCCGCGATCACCGACTTCACCCTGATGGTCGAGGGCATCTCGCACATGTTCATCACCGGCCCCGACGTGATCAAGACGGTCACCGGGGAGGAGGTGAGCTTCGAGGAACTGGGCGGCGCGCAGGCGCACAACGTCAAGTCGGGGGTGGCGCAGTTCCAGGCCAAGGACGAGGACGAGTGCTTCGACTTCGCCAGGGACCTGCTGTCCTACCTACCCTCCAACAACCTCGACGACCCCCCGCCCGCCTCCCCTTCCCCCTTCATCGACGGCGGCCCGGACGAGGAAGTGCTGGCGGTCACCGACGCCGACACCGAACTCGACACCGCGATCCCCGACTCCGCCAACCAGCCCTACGACATGCACAACGTCATCGAGCACGTGCTGGACGGTGGCGAGTTCCTGGAGGTGCACGCCGGGTTCGCGCGCAACATCATCGTCGGGTTCGGCCGCGCCGACGGGTACACGGTCGGCGTGGTGGCCAACCAGCCGATGCACCTGGCCGGCTGCCTGGACATCGACGCGTCGGAGAAGGCCGCCCGGTTCGTCCGCACCTGCGACGCGTTCAGCATCCCGGTGCTCACGTTCGTGGACGTGCCCGGGTTCCTGCCGGGCACCGGCCAGGAGTGGGGCGGGATCATCCGGCGCGGTGCCAAGCTCATCTACGCCTACGCCGAGGCCACCGTGCCCAAGGTAACCGTGATCACCCGCAAGGCCTATGGGGGCGCTTATGACGTGATGGGGTCTAAGCACCTCGGCGGGGACGTCAACCTGGCCTGGCCGACCGCGCAGATCGCGGTGATGGGCGCGCAGGGCGCCGTGAACATCCTCTACCGCAGGGAACTGGCCGCCGCCGAGGATCCGGACGCGCTGCGGGCCAGCCTGGTCACCGAGTACGAAGACACGCTCGCGAATCCCTATATTGCCGCCGAACGAGGGTACGTGGACGCCGTGATCCGGCCCGCTGAGACTCGTTCCCAAGTCATCCGCGCGCTGCGCGCGCTGCGCACCAAACGGCAGACCCTGCCGCCCAAGAAGCACGGGAACATCCCCCTGTAGCCGGCTGGTGACTTAGGGTCGTAATCACCATGACTGATCTCCCTCCCCCGCCGCTCCCCACCCTGGCCCGGTACGCCGTCATCGTGGACGTGGGCTACATCTACGCGGCCGCCGGCGAACTGCTGTTCAACACCTCGTCCCGGCGCGAGTTCCGGGTCGACGCGGACAAGCTGATCGGCGCGCTCACCCGGCACGCGGACAGCCTGGTCCGGGGGGAACTGCTCCGGGTCTACTGGTACGACGCCGCCCGGGACCGGGTCCCCACCATCGACCAGCGGGTGATCGCCCAGATGGCCCGGGTGAAGCTGCGCCTGGGCAACCTGAACGCGCGGGGCCAGCAGAAGGGCGTGGACGCGCAGATCCGCGCCGACATGGAGGCGCTGGCCCGGCACCGCGCCGTCACCGACGCCGTGCTCATCGCCGGCGACGAGGACATGGTCCCGGCCGTGGAGGCCGCGCAGGCGTACGGCGTCCGGGTCCACCTGTGGGGCGTGGAGCCGCCGTTCGGCACGAACCAGGCCGAGCGGCTGGTCTGGGAGGCGGACACGGTCGAGGTGCTGGACCGGCCGTTCCTGGAACCGTACTTCACCCGGGTGCCGGCCCCGGCCGAGCAGCCCGCCCCGGCCTCGGTGTTGGCGACCGTGCCCTCCCCCGCGCAGCTGTTCGGGGAGCGGCACCTGTTCGGGGAGCGGCACCCACCGCCGCCGCCCCGCCCGGTGCCCAAGCCCGCCGCCGCGCTGCCCAGGCTCGGCCCCGACCGGGAACGGGTGGAGGAGGCCGGCGAGCACGTGGCGCACAAGTGGATCCTCACCCGGGGCGCGGACAACATCCGCGACCTGCTGCCCGGGCCGATCCTGCCGCCGGTCATCGACAAGGAACTGCTCGTCGACGCGGAAAAGGAACTCGGCCTGTCGCTGCGCCCCTACCAGGAGGCGCGGGAGTGGCTGCGGGATGCGTTCTGGGCCCGGGTGCGCCGCGAGTTCGCGGGCGGGCCCGGCTCGTGACCGGGCGCGAGCCGCTGCTGCGCGTGGTGCGCGGCCAGCCGACGGACGAAGAGGCCGCCGCGCTGGCCGTGGTGCTCGCCGCGAAGCTGGCCGCCAGCCCGGCGCCGGGCCGGGCGCGGCGGGGTTCCGCGGGCGGCTGGGCCGACTGCGCCCGGGCGCTGCGCACCCCGCTGGCCCGGGGCCCGGGTTCCTGGCGGAACTCGGCGCGCCCCGGCTGACCCACCCGCCGCTCTACCCCATCCCCCGGCGATCATCATCTTTCACGTCTTATCATTCGAGCGGTGCCCCTAAACCGGGCAAACCGGGCGCCAGGCCGCACCGCTCGCGTGATAAGTAGTCAAGATCATGGGAGTGCTGCCGGTGGGGCGACCGAAACACCATGATCACAAAGGTGGGGTAAGGGCGGGCGCCCGGTTGCGGCGCGGCAGCCAGGCCACGGGCGCTGCGATGAGGGTCCGGTTTCCGCCGGTCATTGACGTCCGATTCCCGCCAGTATCGGCGCGCTGCCTCGGGTTAAATCGAGGGTATGACGCTCGACTTCGACACCTGCTACCGCGCGGTGCTCGCCCGCGACCCGAGGTTCGACGGGCGCTTCTACACGGCCGTGACGAGCACCGGGATCTACTGCCGGCCGGTCTGCCCGGCCCGCACGCCGGCGCGGCGCAACATGCGTTTCTACCCGCACGCCGGGGCGGCCGAGGCCGCCGGGTTCCGCGCCTGCCGCCGGTGCCGTCCGGAGACCGGCCCCGGCTCCCCGGACTGGAACGTCCGGGCGGACCTGACCGGCCGGGCCGTGCGGCTGATCGCGGACGGCTATGTGGACGAGCACGGGGTGGACGGGCTGGCCCGGCGGCTCGCGGTCACCGAGCGGCATCTGCGCCGCCTGCTGGTGGCCGAACTCGGCGCGGGGCCGCTCGCGCTGGCCCGGAGCATGCGGATGCAGACCGCGCGGCGGCTGCTGGCCGAGACGGTCATGCCGATCACCGAGATCGCGTTCGCGAGCGGCTTCTCCAGCGTCCGGCAGTTCAACGCGACGTTCCTGGAGTCCTACGGCAAGCCGCCGACCGCGCTGCGGCCCGCGCTGCGCCACCCGGCGCCGAACGGGCGTGCGGACCCGGCCGGCGCCTGGCTCACGCTCAAGCTGGCCTGCCGGGAGCCGTTCGACGGCGCGGCGCTGCTGGGCTTCCTGGCCCCCCGGGCCATCCCCGGGGTGGAGCAGGTCACCGGGAGCAGGTACGCGCGGACGATACGCGCACCGGGCGGGCCGGGCCTGATCGAGCTGACGCTGCCCGACGACCCGGCGCCGGGCGGGCCGGTCTCCGGCGCGCGGGCGGCGCCGCGCCACGTCCTGCTCCGCGCCCGGCTGCCCCGGCTGCGCGGGGTCGGCCAGGTGGTGTCCCGGTGCCGGCAACTGCTCGACCTGGACGCCGACACCTGCGCGATCGGCGCGGCGCTGGCCGCGGACGGCCTGCTCGCCCCGCTGGTGGCCGCCCGGCCCGGGCTGCGCGTGCCCGGCAGCTACGACGGGTTCGAGCTTGCCGTCCGCGCGATCCTCGGCCAGCAGGTGTCGGTGCCCGCCGCCCGCACGCTCGCGGGCCGGCTGGCCGACCGGTTCGGCACCAGGCTGGAGGCGCCGGACGGGTCGCCGTCTGTGCTGTTCCCCGGGCCCGCCGACCTGGCCGGCGCGGACCTGTCCGGGCTCGGCCTCACCGCGGCGCGGCAGGCGACGCTGCGCTCCCTTGCCGCCGCCGTCGCCGGCGAGAGGCTGGCACTCGACCACGGGGCAGACCCCGAGGAGACCGCGGCCAGGCTCGCCGAACTGCCCGGGATCGGGCCGTGGACCATCTCCTACATCCTCATGCGCGCGGTGGGCGACCCGGACGCGTTCCCCGCCGGCGACCTGGGGCTGCGCCGGGCGCTGGAGGGCCTGGGCGGCAGCGCCGCGCGGGCGGACCGATGGCGCCCCTGGCGTGCCTACGCAGCCGTTCACCTGTGGACGTGGTCCCCGGGCGGCCCGCCACGGAGGACGGGCCCGGTATGGCCGGAGGCGCCGATGGCCGTCGTATCGCCGCCCAATGACAACCTCAGTCCCGAAATCCCCGCGACACTGTGAAGGAGTAATCATGTCTGCCCGTTCCACTAGCCCGGTGCTGGTGACCGTCCTCGACACCCCGGCCGGCCCGCTGAGCCTGCTCGCGTACGACGACACCCTGGTCGGCGCCGGGTTCACCGCCGACCCGGAGTCGCTGCATGCCCGGCTGGAGCCGGCGCCGCGCGGCGCGGCGCTGACCGCCGCGCGGCCGCAGGAGCTGGCGTGGCTCACCAAGCCGATGCGGGACTACTTCGACGGCGATGTCAAGGCGCCGGCCGGGCTGCCGGTACGCCAGCCCGGCAGTCCCGGCCGCCAGCGGCTGTGGGACGCGATGCGCGCCGTGCCCGCCGGGACCACGATCAGCTACGCCGAGTTGGCGGCGCGGGCCGGCCTGCCGACCGCGCCCCGGGCGGCGGGCGCGGCCTGCGCCGCGAACCTCATCGCGCCGGTGATCCCGTGCCACCGGATCGTGGGCAGCGACGGCAGCCTGCACGGCTACTACTACGGGCTGCCCTGCAAGGAGTGGCTGCTCGCGCACGAGCGCGAGCACCTGTCCGGCTGAGGCACCACCGATGGCGGGCTGGCCGCGGCCGGCCCGCCGTCCGGCGTCCGGCGTCCGGCCGGCTGACCTGGCGGCCCGCCTGCGCAAACGCCTCCGGGATGCGGCCACCTGGCCGGCGGGTCACTAGACTCCTCGCCATCGGGGAGGAGGCGTTTCGTGCGCAAGGTGCTGATCGCCAACCGCGGCGAGATCGCCGTGCGCATCATCCGGGCCTGCAGGGACGCGGGGCTGGCCAGTGTCGCCGTCTACGCGGAACCCGACCTCGACGCGCTGCACGTCACGATGGCCGACGAGGCGTATGCCCTGGAAGGCCACAGCGCGGCCGAGACCTACCTGTCCATCGAGAAGATCCTCAAGCGTGCCGCCGACTCCGGCGCCGACGCGATCCACCCCGGCTACGGGTTCCTGGCCGAGAACGCCGGGTTCGCCCGCGCGGTCATCGACGCCGGGCTGACCTGGATCGGGCCGCCGCCCGCCGCGATCGACGCGCTCGGCGACAAGGTCGCCGCGCGGCATATCGCGACCGCCGTGGGCGCGCCGCTGGCACCGGGCACCGACGGCCCGGTCGGCGGCGCGGACGAGGTGGCGGCGTTCGCCGCCGAGTACGGTCTGCCGGTCGCCATCAAGGCCGCGTTCGGCGGCGGCGGGCGCGGCCTGAAGGTGGTGCACGACGCCGGGCAGATCGCCGAGATGTACGAGTCCGCGGTGCGGGAGGCGGTGGCCGCGTTCGGCCGCGGCGAAATCTTCGTGGAGCGCTACCTGGAGCGGCCGCGGCACGTGGAAACGCAGTGCCTGGCCAGCCAGCACGGCGAGGTCGTCGTCGTGTCCACCCGGGACTGCTCGCTGCAGCGGCGGCACCAGAAGCTGGTCGAGGAGGCGCCCGCCCCGTTCCTGACCGATGCCCAGCAGGTCCGGCTGTATTCCTCGTCCAAGGCGATCCTGCGCGAGGCGGGCTACGTGGGGGCCGGCACGTGTGAGTTCCTCGTCGGCCAGGACGGCACCGTGTCGTTCCTGGAGGTCAACACCAGGCTGCAGGTCGAGCACCCGGTCTCCGAGGAGGTCAGCGGGCTGGACCTGGTGCGGGAGATGTTCCGCATCGCCGACGGCCAGCCTCTCGGGTACGGCGACCCGCAGGTGCGTGGGCACTCGATCGAGTTCCGGGTCAACGCCGAGGACCCGGGGCGCAACTTCCTGCCCGCGCCCGGGACGATCACCCGGTGGCGCACCCCGTCGGGGCCCGGGGTCCGGGTGGACGCCGGGTACACCGCGGGGATGACCGTCCCGCAGGCGTACGACTCGCTGCTGGCGAAGCTCATCGTCACCGGCGCGACCCGGGAGCAGGCGCTGGAACGGTCCCGCCGGGCGCTCGCCGAGTTCGACGTCGGCGGAATGCCCACCGTGTTGCCGTTCCACTGGGCCGTGGTGCGCGACGGTGCGTTCACCGCGGAGCCGTTCGCGGTGCACACCCGGTGGATCGAGACCGAGTTCGCGGGGCAGATCCCGCCGTACCAGCCGGAGGCGGACGCCGCCCGTGACGGCGCGGGGCCGGGCGCGGGCGAGCGGCAGCGGATCGTGGTGGAGGTCGGCGGCAAGCGCCTCGAGGTGGTGCTGCCGGCCGGGCTGGGCGCGGCCGGCGGGGCTGGCGGCAGGGCCGGGGCGGGACCGGCGGACCGGGGCGGTGCGCGGCAGCGGTCCGGGCGGTCGCGCCCGGCCGGTGCCGGGGGCGACGCGCTGACCAGCCCGATGCAGGGCACCATCGTCAAGATCGTCGCCGGTGAGGGCCAGCACGTGTCAGCCGGTGACACCGTGGTGGTGCTGGAGGCGATGAAGATGGAGCAGCCGCTGACCGCGCACAAGGACGGGACGGTGACCGGGCTGGCCGTGGAGATCGGGCAGACCGTGTCCGCGGGCACCATCATCTGCCGGCTGGCAGACTGAAGGCGTGCCTCGTCCCGCCGCCCCGGTCCCGGGCCGGGGGTGACCAGGGTGCCGGGCGACCCGGGGCCGCTGCGATGGCTCCGGTTCGCCTTCGGGTTCCGGCTGCCGCCGGAGAACGTGCACTGGGTGCGGCACGAACTGACCGACGCCGGCTGGCGGTGGCGGACCGTGCTGCGGCACCTGGTGGCGATCCTGCCGGTCTGCGCGATCGTCGTGGTCGTGCTGGAGGTGTTCCTGCCCACCCCGGCCTGGGTAAGCGTGACGATGGTCGTCCTCATCCTGGCCGGGAGCGTGCTGTCGGTGGCCACCTACGCCGACGACATCCGCGCGGCGCGGCTGCGCCAGCACGGCCTGCCCGTCCCCAAGGATCCCGACCTGGGCCGCCCCACGCACTGAACCCACGGGACGCCGCCGGGCTGCGGCGGGTCAGGTGCCGTCGTCGGCCGTGCGCATCAATCTCGCCGCCGCGCGGCCTCGGTCAGGCGCCGCCGGGCTGCGGCGGGTCAGGTGCCGTCGTCGGCCGTGCGCATCAATCTCGCCGCCGCGCGGCCTCGGTCAGGCGCCGCCGGGCTGCGGCGGGTCAGGTGCCGTCGTCGGCCGTGCGCATCAGCTGGCGTGCGGCCTCGGTCAGGCTGCCCGACAGCGAGGGGTAGACGGCGAACGTGTGCGCGATCTGGTCCACGGTCAGCATCTGCTCGACCGCCAGGGAGATCGCCAGGATCAGCTCGCTGGCCCGCGGCGCCACCACCACGCCGCCGATCACCGTCCCGCTCCGCGGCCGGGCGAACAGCTTGACGAACCCGTCGCGGAAGCCCTGCATCTTGGCGCGCGCGTTGGTGGCCAGCGGCAACTTCACCGTGACCGCCTCGGCCTGCCCCGAGTCCACCGCGGCCTGGCTCACGCCGACCGTCGCGATCTCGGGCTCGGTGAAGATCGTCGCCGCGACGTGGCTGAGCCGCAGCGGCTGGACCGCCTCGCCCACCGCGTGCCACATCGCGATCCGGCCCTGCATCGCCGCGACCGAGGCCAGCATCATGACGCCGGTGCAATCGCCGGCCGCGTACACGCCCGGCGCCGAGGTCCTGGACACCTTGTCAACCGTGACGAAGCCCCGCTCGTCGACCGCCACCCCGGCATCCTCTAGGCCAAGGTGCTGCGTGGCTGGCACCACCCCGACGGTGAGCAGGCAGTGCGAGCCGCGCACGGTCCGGCCGCCGGCCAGGGTGACCGCGACCCCGTTGCCCTCCCGCTTGACCCCGTCGGCCCGGGACCGGCTCAGCACCGTCATTCCGCGCCGCCGGAACACGTCCTCCACCACCATCGCCGCGTCCAGGTCCTCGCGCGGCAGGACCCGGTCGCGGGAGGAGATCAGCGTCACCTGTGAGCCCAGCGTCTGGTAGGCGCTGGCGAACTCGGCGCCGGTCACCCCCGAGCCCACCACCACCAGCTCCTCAGGGAGCTCGGCCAGGTCGTAGAGCTGCCGCCAGTTCACGATCCGCTCGCCGTCCGGCTCGGCGCCGGTCAGTTGCCGCGGCACGCCGCCGGTGGCCACCAGCACGGCCCCCGCGGTGATCTCGCGGTCCGCGGCCACCACGGTGTGCGCGCCCGTCAGCCGTCCCCGGCCGGCGATCACCTCGACCCCCTCCGCGGCCAGCCGCGCGGCGACGTCCGCGGACTGGGCCAGCGCAAGCGCCTTGACCCGGGCGTTCAGCCGCGCGGCGTCGACGCCGACCGGGCCGGCGGGCGCCCCGGGGCGCGGCCGTACCCAGCCGTCGTGGCCGTCGATGCGGATCCCCAGGCCGGCGGAACCGGCCAGGATGCCCATCGTCTCCGAGGTGGCGATCAGGGTCTTGGACGGCACGCAGTCGGTCAGCACGCAGGCCCCGCCGAGCCCGTCGGCCTCCACCACGGTGACCTGGGCCCCGAGTTGCGCGGCGACCAGGGCGGCCTCGTAGCCGCCGGGGCCGCCACCGAGTATCACCACATCCGCGCGCGGGCTCACGCTGCCCCATTCTGTCGTAAGGCACCGCCGGGGCCGCCGCAGCGCCGGCCATCACCACATCCGCGCGCGGGCTCACGCTGCCCCATTCTGTCGTA
>Ga0207646_10000435_pt1 | contig 55844 bp, 54 predicted proteins | sample KBSK5502metaG_FD_184343 | JGI IMG/M metagenome (GOLD analysis project Ga0207646, IMG submission 184343) | Corn, switchgrass and miscanthus rhizosphere microbial communities from Kellogg Biological Station, Michigan, USA - KBS K5-50-2 metaG... | ecosystem: Host-associated > Plants > Roots >...
TCGCGAACTGAAATTCGAGCCAAGATTCGAGGATCTCCCGATAGCCGCCCCGTCGCTGGAGCAGCGGGCTCTCCAGCGGGAGCCGGTCCGCTCGTGAGACCTCGCGGAAGAAGTCATTCGCAAGCCAACCACCGACGGTCTCGCGAAGCTGAGCGGTTTCCCTTGCAACCCTCTTACCCAATGAGGGGGGCAACGCGCGAGAACGTTCTTCGACCGCTTCGATAAAGTCATCCCAATCCTCCAGCGCGAACCGAACGAATCGGTTTTCCGGGATGTCTACAGTTTCCAAATCGCGGTCGACGACGATGCTCGCTGGCAGGGTCGCCCGAGAATGGCCTAGGCGAGCGAACATCTCCCCGAGAGCGTGCGCTTCAGGTATCGGCTCGCGCTTTCGACCAGAGGCGAGTTGCCGAATGACAGCGGAATCGACTCGCTGGAGCCGATCAGGGGACCTCGTGGCTGACTCCGTTATCCACCGCCGGGCGGGTTGGCCAAGAACCCTGTGAACTGCATCATCCAAATCTCGAGACTGAAGAATCCGGCGAAGGATCGCGAACTGCTGGTGTAGAGAATCCGCGTCGGTCCGCTCGACCTTTAGGCGAACCGCTGTCGGGCCCGCGAAGTGCATGACGAGGGCGGTCGTCGCCTCCGCAATGTCGTCGAGCATCTGTCGGTATTGGCGGTGGTAGTCAAGCTTGTCGGTTCTAACTTCAACCGCGGCCCAGGCCCGCTCCTTGCCCGAAGGGTCGACCAGAGCAATCGGCAGGAGACCTGTTGAAAGACCTGGTTCGATTCGTCCCGTTCTGCGCCCAAACTGGTTCGGCTGGATTAAGGGACCACTATCGACGTCGAGCCCTTCAGCGCCTAACAGTTGGTAGTCGTATGTCCCGCCTTCGACAAGCTGCACCTTCTCTTCGGCGCTTCGTGTTGCTTCCGGCTGGTCGAGTACCCGAATCGTCGCGGACCGATGTACGTCCGCGATTCGAAGACTACCGATCGAGAAAGCTCGACGGTCGACGAAAACAATCTCAGCGTCTGAGCGCTGCTCGCACATTTACGCCTCTGCGAAGCTCACAAATCCGTTGCGGTCGAGCCGCTTGAGCATCCGGACCAACTTGTCCAAGCCAAGGGGATAGGGCGCTTGCGCGACGAGCGCACCGAAACGCTGGGCAACCTCAGTCAAATCGTCTGCACGGGCAGACTCATCTTCCACTCTGCCTTTGATCAATTCTGTGTTTGTGAGGCGGCCGTCGTTCGCCCACTGCCGAGCCTCGGAGCAGAGAACAGCCATCGCAATTAGGACGGACGAGATGCTCCGCCGAGAGCCGTGGAGCCGAGGCAGAAGCTTTTGGGTGACTTGCGCATCGAAGGATGCCTCGAACGACCAGGCGGGCCCGAGAAGAGCGCGGTGAATCGCGACAAAGCGAGTCATTTCGGCCGAAGTCCGATAACCAAACTCGTGCCCTTCCCTCGCGAGTATTTCGTACGAGAGCTCGATCTCAGCTCGGAGCTGAGCGGCAGCAAGCGCTGGCAGCTGCGAAATCCAATCCCGATTGCCGAACAGGGCCGCGAGGCGCGACCCCCTTCCCTCGATCGCGCCTAGATCGACCGAAGAGACCCCGTTGCCGGCCGTAGCGAGCCGGGATGGGTCGATCCGAAACTCGATCACGTTTGCCCGGTCAAGAACCTTGGGCGAGAACATGTACGTCGTCTCATCGACGTTGACGGTGCCGACCAGGAATATGTTCTGGGGCCACTTGAGTTTGTTTGGCACATCTCCACGCGCCGGGCCACCCGCATACAGGGTTATTTCCTCTCCGGACTCCATCGCCGACAAGATGTCTGCGAAATAGCGCTCGACGTGAGACAGGTTCATCTCATCGAGCACCAAGATGTGGGGCATCTCCGGATGTTTCCTTGCGCTGAGAACGCGTTGGAGGACCTCTGTCATTGAATACTGGCTGGGATCGAGAGCGTTCGGGTAGCCGAGGGTGCTATCGACACTGGTCCAGTCCGGGCCAACAGGTATCACCGCGGCACGCATTCCGTCCTCGCCACGGCCAAGCCAGTATCCGAGTGCCTGCGCCAACTTGGTCTTGCCGGATCCCGAAAGACCGCTGAGGATCACGAACGGCTTGGTTAGTAGTGCTGCGAGGAACCTCGCGACATCCGCATCGGAGTAAATCAAGTGGGCATCGCGCAGCGCTCCGGAAAACTCAGCACTGAGCGTCGCCGGCAGACTTGGCTGGTCCATCGGTCCCTCCGCAAAGAGCACTGGGAAGCGGGATCGCAGGCGGGCCACAAAGCTCGGTGACAACTCGTAGAGATAGCCGAGCACGACGGCCCCATCGCGGGTAAATGGATGTGGCTGCGGCAGAGGAAGCGTGGCCTCAGCCTGGCGCCATTCAGCCGGAATCGCGCTTAGCGGTATCGGCTGATCGACGTCACGGTGTGACACCTGTGCAAGAAATCCCGACTGATTCCATGGCTCTTGCGGAAACTCTGCGGGCCTGGGAGTTTCAGAGGGCGGCGCCTCAACCTTGCCGACACCTCGAAGGTGACCCTCGGAGTACCGAAGAACCAGGTCGTTCGGCTTCAGGCGCATCACATTTCTGTAAGGAGCAAGATTTGCCCCCTGCTTCGTGGCTGTAGGTGCCCAAAGGTATCCGCCAGCCCTCTCCTGGCGATAGGTGGTGCCCTCGTTCACCCACCAAACATTTGAGACTTCGGTCTGACGTCCGAGGAGCGCAAGAATCTCTGGTGCACGGCTCTCTTCGAGGATGTTGAATCCCTGAAAGTTGTTTTGGACGTCATAGCGAGCGGCACTGTTGAGGTCTCGATACGACACGTCGGATGGGCGGACATCGCCAAGGAAGTAAAGGAACTCCCACGTTTGATCGTGGTCGTCTCGACCCCACAGGTCTTCGGCGAGCCGAGCGTTTCTAGTCTTAAGGAGCACAACGCCGGAGGAATATGCGCGGCTCTCGCGGAGAAAGACGGCGACATCGCCAGTTCCGATCCGTTCCCATTTTCGTTCGTTGGCGCCGGTACGCCCAGGGGTTACGCCCCAAGTAGCGACTGCGTCAGCCTCGGTCGCTGTCTGAAGCGACGAGATGACGGCGGGCTCCAGAAACTCAGCTAAGCGATCGAACGGAACAGGCCGTTCGATGGTGTCTCGATAGTGGTCGCGACTGCCGGGGTTTCCAGCGGGCTGAAAAAGAATCTGGGGCACGACTAGGAGTGCTTCCGGGCCGTTCCCCGGGCACTTGAGACTGGATACCGCGCAGTGTTTGCCTCGATCTTTTCGTCAATTGACTGGGTCAAGTCGATTCTCATTACGTCGGCGAGGCGGAGGGCGTAGATCAGGATGTCGGCTAGCTCCGCCCTCGTTGCTTTTGCGATGTGCGGGTCGTTCGGCGCGTTCCGCGACTCGAGCTCGGTGAGCCACTGAAAAATCTCGACCAGTTCCCCCGCCTCGCCCGCCAAAGCCATCGCAAGATTCTTCGGGTGGTGGAACTGTTCCCAGTCGCGCTCACGTGCGAACGCTCGAAGGGTTTCCTGAACTCGGTCGATGTCCAACCCATCCTCCGCCCGGGCGAATCCTCGACCCACACCTGTTGGCGGTCAAGTGATGTTCCGGGTGTCCCCCGCCTAGCGCCGGAATGTCAGGAACAGAGAGCCCCCGGATAGGCGGCCTGATAAGGAGGGCCGAAAATCACGGGCGGCTGGTAGCGAGACGCCACTGATGTAAGGAATGGTTCGCCTCCCGGAACGCTAATTTCCTCTCAGGCAACGTGGCTACCATTCATGTCGGCCCAGGCGGGCTGCCCTCTCGCGAGAGCCCCGAGACATCGGTAGACCAACTGGTTCGGGGCGGATATGACGCGTGCGAGATCGACTTCGGCGATGGGTTCTGGATGGATTGGGACTTCGCCCGGCGCCTGGGCGAGGTCGCCCGTCAAGCGGAAATTCGCCTCTCGGTCCACGCGCCACTCGCCGGCTTTATGGGCCATGCCGAGCGCGGCGGACGCAAGCACCAGATGGCGGTCGGGATGCTCGACCACACGGCGGGCCTTGCCCAAGCGTCCGGAGCGGCGCCAGTTGTGATCCATCCTGGCTTCCTCCTCGGGCGCACGCGCGAAGCGGCGATCAACGCGGTCATCGAGCAGCTCGCCGAGCTGGGCGCGCGGCTCGGGGCGAAGGGCCGGCTGGTCCCGTTCGGGATCGAGGTGATGGGCCGGGTGCAGGAGCTGGGCACACTCGACGACGCGCTCGCGATCTCACGTCGGTTTGACTGGGTTCGCCCCGTTCCCGACTTCGCCCACATGCATGCGACGAGCGACGGCGCGTTCACCACGGTCGAACGGTTTGCCGCGGCGATGGAGTCGGTCGACCGCGCGCTGCCGCCGGACGTGCCGTTCCACATCCATTTCTCCGATGTCAGCTACGCGAACCGGAACGAAAAGGCGCACATCCCGTACGGCCAAGGCACCCTTCGCGCCGAACCCCTTGCGGAGGCGCTCGCTCGATTCAGCCGGCCGGCGACTGTGATCTCCGAATCGCCCGACGAAGCCTCCCATCAGGCGATCCGGGCAATCTTGGCGCGCCCATCACTGCAGCCGCAGACTTCCTGATAAATCGCGTACGCGAGGAGCGTCGGTTAGAGCTCGAGAAGATTTAGAGTCGTAGTAGATGCCCGTGGTCCCCAGCGCTCAGCCCCTGAACGGAACCGCCCACCGCTTAGTCGGCGTCGAGGACGGCCGGGCGCTCCCCGTCACCGTGAAGATCCTTCTCGAGGGTGTCAGGCGTGTGGGCGGCGATGCGGAGCGGAAGGCAGCAGAGGCGCTCGCGCGGTATCCACGAGACAACGCGACGGTCCCGTTTCGTCCCAGCCGCATTCTTCTTCAGGACTACACCGGCGTTCCTGCGGCCGTGGACCTCGCCGCGATGCGCGCAGCCATGCAGCGGGCGGGGAAAGACCCCGCGAAGATCGAGCCGCTTATTCCGGTCGACCTGATCATCGACCACTCGGTTCAGGCCGACTTCTTTGGCGCGAAGGACGTCTACGAGCGCAACCTCGAGCGCGAGTACGAGCGCAACCGCGAGCGCTACGCGCTCCTCCGCTGGGCCGGCCAGGCCTTCAAGACCTTCCGGGTCGTCCCGCCAGGCGCCGGCATTTGCCACCAAGTGAACCTCGAGCGCCTTGCGCAGGTCGTTGTCGTGCGCGACGGCGTCGCGATGCCGGACACGCTCTTCGGCGCCGACTCGCACACGACGATGGTCAACGGCCTCGGCGTGCTCGGCTGGGGTGTCGGCGGCATCGAGGCCGAGGCCGCGATGCTCGGCCAGCCGACGTATCTCCCCTGGCCCGTCGTCGTCGGCGTGAAGCTCAAGGGCCAGCTCCCGGTCGGCACCACCGCGACCGATCTCGTGCTGACGCTCACCGAGCTCTTCCGCAAGAAGGGCGTCGTGAACAAGTTCATCGAGTTCACCGGCGACGGGCTCTCGTCGCTGGCCGTCGCCGAGCGCGCGACCGTCTCGAACATGTGCCCCGAGTACGGCGCGACGAGCGCGCTCTTCCCGGTCGACCGCCAGACCCTCCGCTACCTCGAGCAGACCGGGCGGCCGCGCGAGCTCATCGACCTCGTCGAGCGCTACACGAAGGCGCAAGGCATGTTCCGCTCAGACAGTGACCCGACGCCGACGTTCGACGAGCTCATCGAGGTCGACCTCGGCTCGGTGCATCCGTCGGTCTCCGGCCCGAAGCGGCCGCAAGACCGCGTCGATCTTCCGATGATCTGGGACTCCTTCACCGGACCGAAGCCGACGACTGGTCTTCCCCGCCCCGGCGAGACCGAGGGGCCGAAAAAAGTCAACGACGCGGCACAGACGATGGTCGCAACCGCCACACCGGAGACCGCGGCGGTCGCACACAAGCCGCGGACGCTGCAGGTCAGCGACGGCTCCGTCGTCATCGCCGCGATCACGAGCTGCACGAACACGTCGAACCCGTCGGTGATGATCGCCGCGGGTCTCCTCGCGAAGAAGGCGATCGAGCGCGGTCTCTCGGTGAAACCGCACGTGAAGACGACGTTCGCGCCCGGATCGCGCGTGGTCACACGCTATCTCGAGGCGGCTGGTCTCACGCCGTATCTTGAGCAACTAGGTTTTTACCTCGTCGGCCTGGGTTGTACCACATGCATCGGAAATTCTGGTCCACTTGCGACACCCGAGATCGAGCAGGAAGTGCAAGAGCATGAGCTGAATGTTGTCTCAGTCCTCTCGGGCAACCGCAACTTCGAGGGCCGTATCCATCCCCTCGTGAAGTCGAGCTACCTCGCATCACCACCACTCGTCGTGGCGTACGCGCTTGCCGGCACCGTGCACATCGATCTGCAGGACCAACCGATCGGCAACGACAAGGATGGCAAGCCGGTGTTCCTTAAGGACATCTGGCCTACGCCCGAGGAAGTGAATGATCTCGTCGGCTCGGCGATCACAAAGGAGATGTTTGCCAGCGAATACGCGAAGATCTTTGACGGCGACCGCTTCTGGAAGACGATGCCCTCACCGACCGGGCTCTCCTATCAATGGGACGCGAACTCGACCTACGTGCAGGAGCCGCCGTTCTTCCAAGACTTCTCGGCGACACCGCCCGCGCCAATCCCGGACATCGTCGGTGCACGTGTGCTTGTCTCGGTCGGCGACTCGGTGACGACCGACCACATCTCGCCAGCAGGATCGATCCCCGCGGCGAGCCCGGCGGGGCAGTACCTCGTCTCGAAGGGCGTGAAGCCCGTCGACTTCAATCAGTACGGGACGCGCCGCGGGAATCACGAGGTGCTCATCCGCGGGACGTTCGCGAACATCCGCCTGCGCAACAAGCTCGGCGAGAAGGAAGGCTGGTGGACGCGCCATTTCCCAGCGGGCGAGGAGATGACGATCTACGACGCGTCGGTGCGCTATCAGAGGGAGGGCACGCCACTCGTTCTGTTCGCGGGCAAGGAGTACGGCTCAGGGAGCTCGCGCGACTGGGCGGCGAAGGGCCCGAACCTCATGGGCGTGCGCGCCGCGATCGCGGAGTCGTTCGAGCGGATCCATCGCTCGAACCTCGTGATGATGGGAATCATCCCGCTCGAGTTCATGCCCGGCGAGACGATGGCCTCGCTCGGGCTCAAAGGCGATGAGACGTTCACGATCCGCGGGCTCGCCAATCTCGCGCCGAAGGCGAAGCTCACCGTCGAAGTGACGTCACCTGACGGGAAGAAGAAGTCGTTCCAGGTCCTCACGCGGGTCGACGATCCGACCGACCTTGAGTACGTGCGCCAAGGCGGGATTCTTCACCAAGTTCTGAGGGAGCGGATCGCGGCGGGCTAACCCTGCCCCAAGCGCGGTTGTTCGAGGCGACCCTTGAGCGTCCCAAGAAAACGCGCTGCCGCGGCCCCATCGACGGCGCGATGGTCGGCCGACAACGTGGCCTGGAGCACCTGACGGATCACGACGGTGCCCGCGCGAACAACCGCCGCGGGAGCGATCTGACCGACCGCGAGGATCGCGACCTGCGGTGGCACCACGATCGCCGTGAACTGGGTGATGTCGAACATGCCCAGATTGCTAAGGGTGAACGTCGCCTCGGCCCACTCCGCGGCCTTGATCTTTCCAGCCTTGGTCCGAGCCACCAGGTCACGCAGGCCGGACGCGATCGAGACGAGATCGCGCCGCTCGCAGCCGATCAGGGCAGGCGCGAGCAGCCCGTCGGACACCTCGATTGCGACACCGATGTTGACGGAGGCCCAGCGGATCAGGTCCTCGCCGTCCCATACGGCATTGAAGGCCGGGTGCTCGACCAAGGTCTCCGCAAGTGCGTGAATAAGAACGGCTGTCACCGTCACGCGATCGCCCGGATCCCGCGCCGCGTTCATCTCCGCCAGCGCCGCCACGACGGCGTCCATCTCGACGACGACGCTTTCGTAGAAGTGCGGCACCCGCTGCTTGCTTTCGGACATGCGCCGCGCGATCGCTCGGCGCATCGGCGTCCACTCGGTCGGAGTGCGCCCCTCGGCGCTCAGGCGCCGTCCTCGATGTAGCCGATTACTTCCCCGACGGGGACCTCGTCGCCCACCGGATGGACGATCTCGACCAACTTTCCGGACACGAACGCTTCCATCTCCACGGTCGCCTTGTCTGTCTCGATCTCCGCGATCACATCACCGCGGGTAATCGAGTCGCCGACCTTTCGGCTCCACGCGGCGATGCGGCCTGCCGCCATGTCGTAGCCAAGCTTCGCCATCTGGATCGCGATTCGCGCCATGCGAGCCTCCCCGCTTACCGCGACCCGCGAGCGTCAGGCATTGACCCGGTACCGTTCGATGAACGCGGGGTCCAGTTTCCAACCAAGCCCGGGCGCCTGCGAGAGCGGGAAATGGCCATCGACGAGCTTGGGGCGATTCTCAATCATGTTCCAGAAGATCGGATCGCGTGTCGGTGAGAACGCCTCCACATACGTGCTGTGCGGAACCGACGCAAGGAGATGGGCGCCGACCTGAGCCTCCTCATGGTGACCGACCTGAACGTCGAAGCTCGCCGCAAGCGCGGCAACCCGTCGCCATTCGGTAGGCCCCCCACCCCAGGACGCGTCGTAGTTCGACACATCGATAGCACCGTTGACCATCAGCTCGCGCATGCCGACGCGGCTGATCTCCGACTGCCCCGCGGCGACCGGGATGTTGCCGCGCAGGCGCACATCGCGAAGGCCGCGGAAGTCCGTGTGCCAGCGCGTCGGCTCCTCGAACCAGCGCACTTCGATGCCCACGGCCCGGACCGCGGCGAGGAACGCGAGCGCCTCGCTCACGGTGTACCCCTGATTCGCGTCGACAATGAACAGGAAGTCCTCGCCCGCGTGCCGCTTGGCGCGCATGAGCCTCTCGGCATCGGCAGCCGGAGGCTTGCCGCCGATCTTGAACTTCATTCCCACCATGCCGTGTTCACTTTTGAAGAAGTCGATCTCACGTTCGATCTCCTGGCCCTTCGCCTCAGGTGAGTCAGGGATGTAATAGCCGCCGATGCCGATCATCGGTACCCGATCTCGGTAGCCGCCCCACAACAGCCAAAGCGGTTGGCCGAGGCACTTGCCCACCGCGTCCCAGATCGCGGTATCGATGCAGGCGATCGCCTGCATCGCATACCACCGCGGCCGGAGCTGATCGAAGGTCGGTGGGAGCATCGCCTCCCAACAGCGTTCGGTCTGGAGCGCATCGAGGCCGATGACTCGGGGCGCGACCTCTTCATGCAGGATCTGAAGGATCTGCTCCTGCATCGGGGAGTCCTCATCGGCGTTGTACGCCTCGCCGACGATGCCGGCGGATGTGTAGACGCGTGTCACGATGGTGCAGCGATTGCGCATCCGGTAGTGACTGCCGCTGTATGTGAACGGCAGAGGTACGCGGAGCGGGATCGTCTCGACCCGCTCGATCTTCAGCGTGTCTCCCATTCCTCCGCCCCCAAGACGCGCAAGATACCGCGTCGAGCGATGAAGTTACTGGCGGCGTAACCTGATCGGGGAGGGCGGACCTGAACAATGTCGACCCAACCACGGGCCACTCAGCTGCCGGCCGAGACCCTGCGACGCTGGTACCGGCAAATGGTGCAGATCCGAATCTTCGAGGAGAAGGTTCAGGAGCTCTTCGCGACCGGCCAGGTCCAGGGAACCACCCACCTCTGCCAAGGACAAGAGGCCGTCTCCGTCGGTGCCATTGCCGCGATGCGGCCGGGCGATGCGCAAACAAACACCTACCGCGGTCACGGCGAAGCGCTGGCCTTGGGGATGGAGCCGGCGGTCGCCTTCGCGGAGCTGATGGGCCGGGCGACCGGGTGCGCGAAAGGCGTTGGCGGGTCGATGCACCTGATCGACTTCAGCAAGGGCAACATCGGTGCGAACGCCATCGTCGGCGCGGGTATACCGATCGCACTCGGCGCCGCGATGGCCTTCAAAATGCGGGCCGAACCGCGCGTCGCGCTCACCTTCTTCGGCGATGGCGCCACCAACATCGGGACGTTCCACGAATCGCTCAACATGGCGTCGATCTGGCATGCGCCGCTCGTGCTGATCATCACGAACAACCTGTATGCCGAGTACTCGGCCCTACGCGACACGGCGCCGATCGACGACCTGGCCAAGCGGGCGGAACCCCACCAGATCCCGGCCCTCATCGTCGATGGACAGGACATCGAGGCGGTCTACGCGAACACGGTCACGGCGGTCGAGCGCGCGCGCGGCGGCGGCGGGCCGACACTCATTGAGATGAAGACCTACCGCTACCGCGGCCATTCACGGTCGGATCCGGCGAAGTACCGTCCCGACGGAGAGCTCGAGCGATGGAAGGCCCGCGACCCGATCACGCTCCTGGGGAGTCGGCTCGCGCAGGCCGGGATGCTCTCGGCCGAAGCCCAGGCGTCCATCGCGAAGGACGTGCAGGAAGAGATCGACAGCGCCGCCGCTCGGGCAGCCCAAGCTCCCTACCCAACGCTGGAGGAGACCGCGCCCTATGTCTACGCTGACTGAGACGCGCGTGACCGATCGCCCAAACGCGGTGGTCGAAATGACCTACCGGGACGCCATCAATCTTGCCCTCAAGGACGAGATGACCGCCGACCCGAGCGTGGTGCTGATGGGCGAGGACGTCGCTGCCAGCGGCGGCGTCTTCAAGACGAACGAAGGCCTCGCAGAGATGTTCCCGGGCCGGGTGCTCACCACTCCGATCTGCGAGAACGGCTTCACCGGCGTGGCTCTCGGCATGGCGCTCCTGGGGATGCGACCGGTCGTGGAGTTCATGTTCAGCGACTTCCTCCCGAGCGCAGGTGATCAGATCGTCAACCAGCTGCCCAAGTACCGATTCATGTCCGGCGGCCAATGCGCTGTGCCGGTGACGATCCGTTCCATCTCTGGTGCGACCGGCCGTTTCGGCACGCAACACAGCGCCACCGGCGAGTCATGGTTCATGAGCTTGCCGGGCCTGCGGGTATGCGCGGCTTCATCTCCGGCTGCGGCGTATGAGCTACTGCGAGCCTCGATCCGTGAGAACAATCCGGTGATCTTCCATGAACACAAGGGTCTCTATGCCCGAAAGGGTCCTGTCATCCGGGGTGCGGCGCCCGCAAGGATCGGACGCGCCGAGGTCCTGCGTGAAGGCAGGGACGTGACAATCGTCGCGACGCTGCTGATGGTCGAGCGCTCGCTCGCGGCCGCCGACGCGCTGGCGAGCGAGGGGATCTCCGCTGAGGTGATCGACCTGCGTTGGGTCCGTCCCCTCGATGTCGCGACCATCCGAGCCTCAGTCGGCCGCACCGGGCGACTCGTGATCGCCGAGGAGCAAGTGCACGCCGGCGGCTGGGGTGCGACGGTCATCTCCGAGCTCACGATGGCGGGCGCGGTCTGGCGGAGCGCGCCCCGCGCCGTCAGCCTCCCGCCGGATCTCTGCATTCCCTACAGCCCCGTGTTGGAGGACGCGATCCTTCCGTCGGTCGCCAAGATCACCGACGCGGCGCGCTCGGCCGTCAAGAGCTGATCACCTCGCGACGATGGTGACCCGCCCGGCTCCGCTCTCGGGAGTGCGCGTCATTGCGGTCGAGCAGTTCGGCGCCGGTCCCCTCGGCACCCTCTACCTCGCCGACCTCGGTGCGGAAGTCATCAAGATCGAGGACCCAGCCGCATTCGGCGACGTCGGTCGCCACGTGCCCCCGGGTCAGAGCGGCACCGACTCCCTCTATTTCGAGGCATTCAACCGCGGGAAGAAGAGCTTGCTTTTGGACATGAAGAACCCCGCCGGACGTGAGGTGCTCGATCGCTTGGTGGCCACTGCCGATGCGGTGTACAGCAACCTGCGCGGAGACCAGCCCGAGCGCTTGGGCATCACGTACGCGCAGCTTGCGCGCATCAACCCGCGCGTTGTCTGCGTGACCCTAACCGGGTATGGACGCACGGGTGCGGGTGCGCAGCTTCCCGGGTACGACGCTCTGATCCAGGCGGAGTCCGGCTGGGCTGCGCTGACCGGGGATCCGGCGGGCCCGCCAACGAAGAGCGGATTGTCGCTCGCCGACTACATCGCGGGCCTCACGGCCGCGCTCGCACTGCTGGCCGGCGTCGTCGACGCCCGGCATACGGGGCGAGGCCGCGACCTGGACACGAACCTCTACGACTCCGCCCTCGCGATGCTCAGTTACTCAGCGGCGTGGTTTCTCTCCTCAGGGTTTCGTACCGCGCGGCATCCTCTCTCCGCGCACCCTTCCATCACGCCGTTCCAGTTCTTCCGCACGGAAGACGGTTACGTCGCGGTGGCTTGCCCGAAAGAGAAATTCTTCAAAGCGCTGGTCGCGGCGATCGACCTCCCGGGTCTCGCGCGCGATCCGCGGTTCGGGTCCTTCGCTCTCCGCAACGCGCGCCGTGATGAGCTACTGGCCGTGTTGGGCCCGCGGTTCGCGGGCGCAACTACAGCCGAGTGGCTCACCCGACTGCGGGGCGTCGTGCCGATCGCACCGGTGCGTTCGCTCGAGCAAGCTCTCGACACAGAGGAGCTTTCCCGACGAACGATGCTCGTCGAGTACGAACATCCCGGGCTCGGGACGGTGCGCTCAGTGGGCCTTCCGATCACCGTCGGCGACTACACGCCGGAATACCGGCGCGGACCACGTCTGGGCGAGAACGGCATTGCCCTGCTCGGACAGCTGGGCTACTCGGAAGCCGCGATCGCCGCGCTTTCCGATCGCGGGGCCTTCGGGTCCGCTCCCGTCGCACTCGGCGGTGTCGCGGCCCCGGATTAGCTCGGCCGCTCCTCGAATACCGACCAGCAGATGTAGTTCCGCAACCGCTGGTCGTCGAGTACGAGCTCGCGAATCGCGTCCGGAAGCTGGTCGCGCTGCCACCGGCACTCGAGTCGCCCTGCGATCTCGCGCTTTTCTTCCGGGGCAGCAGCGCGTGCCGCCTTGATCGCATAGGCGGCCGCACCGAGCTCGTGCGCCGCGACGTGTGCGACGGCCGCGGCCTGGCCGGCAGCGTAGGCGGCATGCCGTGCTGCCCCACTCAGGTCTCTGGCCGCGGCGTTTGCGTGGCCGGCCGCATTGCGAGCCTCGGTCATCGTGACCTCGTGGCGCACCCACGCGCGGACCTGCTCGATCGCCTGACGCGGTCGCGGGTCCAGAGGCTGAGCCGACTCGAAGAGGTCGAGGACGTGCTCCGCGCACGATGCCGCCCACAGGGCGAGCAGGTGGTGATCCGAATCGGTGAGCGTCCCACTGCGGCGGATCGTTACGAAACGACGGTCGCGGTCCTTCGGGAGGATCACACGGCGTATCGCCGGATCGTGGATTCGTCGAGGACTAAGCCGAAGCCGGGTCCCGGCGGCACCGAGTAGAGGCCGGCGCGTATCGCCGGACGGTTCGCGATCAGCTCCCAGAAGAGCGGATCGCGCTCAGGGTGAAAGCACTCCACGTACGTGCCATGCGGGATCGACGCCAAGAGGTGTGCACTGATCTGCGGCTCTTCGTGGTGAGCCATCGCCACGCCGAACGCCATCGCCATGCCGGCGACGCGCCGCCACTCCGTGGGTCCACCTCCCCACGACGCGTCGAAATTGCAGACGTCGATCGCGCCCTCGACCATGAGATCACGAGCGCCGGCGCGTGACAGCTCGCTCTGTCCGGCCGCGACTTGAACACCGGTGGCGAGCCGCACATCGCGCATCGCCCGTCGGTCGTTGTACCAGCGGCAGGGTTCCTCGAACCAACGAAGGTCGAGACCCTCGACCAGGTGACAGAAACGCTTTGCCTCCTCGAGCGAGTACCCCTGGTTCGCGTCAGCCATCAAAACGAAATCAGCGCCGGCGGCCACGCGTGCGATCCGGAACCGCTCGGCGTCCGCCTCGGGCGTCGCACCGCCGACCTTGAGCTTGCAGCCCGCGAGGCCCAGCGCGCGATAGCCCTCCATCTCGGCGCCCAGCTCTTGCGGCGTGATTCCGTAGTAGCCGCCGATCGCGATGATCGGCAACTCCGTGCGGAAGCCACCCCAGATCTTGAAGAGCGGCGCTCCCAGTGACTTCCCGAGCGCGTCCCAGAGCGCGCTGTCGACGCACGCGATCGCCTTCATCGCCAGCGCGCGATCGCCGAGGATGTCGTAGGTGATCGGGAGCATGGCCTGCCAGCACGCTTCGACCATCGCCGCATCCCGGCCCGTGAGCAGCGGCGCGAGGGTTCCGGTGATCGTGCGCACGAGGCGCACCTGCGCGTCCCCTTCCTCATCGCCGTTGTAGCTCTCGCCGACGATCCCCTCCGCGGTGAGGACGCGCGTGATCACAGTGCACCGCTTCGTCATCTCGTAGTTGCTTCCGCGGTACACGCGCCGGAGCGGTGCGACCAGAGGCACCGCCTGGATCGCGCGGATCGTCAGCACCGTGCCCCCCTTGGTGCGATCATGCGGGCCGGACCGCACGCGCGTGGAGCCGCAGAATACCGAAATCCACCGCGGCATCGATCGGTGGCGCAACCGGGAGGGAAGACTCAAGCGGTGGAATTCCTCGTCCACATCGAGGTGCTGTGGCCCGCCGACGGCGATCCCAAGGAGCTCGAGCGCCTGACCGCCGCCGAGCGCGCGCGCTCGCGCGAACTCGTCGCGGCGGGTCGAATCCGCCGCCTCTGGCGGATCCCGGGACGTCGCGCGAACTGGGGACTCTGGGAAGCGCCCGACGCGAGCGAACTTCACGCCGCGATCCGGTCGCTGCCGTTCTTTCCCTGGTTACAGGTCGACGTCCACCCGCTCGCGGCGCATCCGTCCGACCCTGACCGGCCGGGCGGCGCATGAGCACATCGTCGCGCGCCGCGGACGAAAACCGGATGGCGGCGAACGTTGACCGGAGCATCCCGTTCATCGAGACGCACCATCACCTCTGGGAGCTCGGACGTTTTCCCTACCGCTGGCTCCGGGATCCCGGCACGGTCGGGCACAACGAGCGCCTCGGCGACTACAAGATGCTCCGCGTCGATTGGGGCATCGACCGGCTGCTGAAGGAGTTCTACGGCTCGAACGTGATCAAGTCCGTACACGTCGAAGGCGACTCCGGGGCAACCGATCCCGTCGCCGAGACCGAGTGGCTTCAGGCGATCGCCGACACAGTGGGCTTTCCTCAAGCGATCGTCGTCTTCTGTGACCTGCAGCGGGACGACGCCGAGGAGCAGCTCGCACGCCACGCCCGGTTCAAGAACACCCGCGGGGTGCGGATCCGCGAGCATCCCGACAACCCTGATGCGCCCGTGTTCCGGCGCGCGTACTCCGCGCTGGCGAAGCACAACTTCTCGTATGAGCTCAACGCGTCGCCAGGCAAGCTCATCTCGGGGCGCGACACCGCGCAGGCGAACCCGAACGTGCAGGTCATCCTGGGCCACGCCGGGTTCCCCCTCGAGCGGACTCCGGCGTACTACGCCCTTTGGAAGCGTGAGATCACGGCGCTGGCCGAGGCTCCCAACGTGGCCTGCAAGGTATCCGGTCTCGGCATGGTCGACCACGATTGGACGGTCGAAAGCATCCGGCCCTGGGTCGTGCACTGCATCGAGGCGTTCGGCCCAGACCGCGTGATGTTCGGGACGAACTGGCCGGTCGACATCCTCTTCAGCACCTACCTGCGCCAGATCGACGCCTACCGAGTGATCCTGGCGACGGAAGGCTTGAGCCGCGCGGACCAGGAGAAGCTGCTCTACCGGAACGCCGAGCGCTTCTACCGGATCTAGGCGGGTCCAAAAGAGCAGCGATGCCCGACGCACCACCCGCGGCGGCGGTCCTCGAGATCCGGGGCATCTCGAAGCGCTTCGGATCGATCCAGGCGCTCGACGATGTTTCTCTCGCGCTTCAGGCGGGAGAGATCCACGCGCTGCTTGGGGAGAACGGCGCGGGGAAAACGACGCTCATCAAAATCATGACCGGCGTCGAACAACCCGACGCCGGCGAGATCCATGTCGATGGCCGCGCGGTGCGCGTCGGAAGCGCCCTCGAGGCGCAGGCCCTCGGGATCGCCGCGGTGTACCAGGAGCCGATGATCTTCCCCGACCTCTCCGTCGCCGAGAACATCTTCATCAGCCATCGTGACCGCGGCCGGATCGTCGACCGGGCGAAGATGAGGCGCGACGCCGCGGTCGTCCTCGAGCGGCTCGGTGCGCGCCTCGACGTCGGCGCGCCGGCGCGCGGTCTCACCGTCGCGGCGCAGCAGACCCTCGAGATCGCGAAGGCGCTCTCGCTTCGCGTGCGAGTGCTGATCATGGACGAGCCGACGGCATCTCTGTCGGCTCACGAGACGCGGCGCCTCTTCGGGATCGTCAAGGCGCTGCGGCGCGAAGGCGTCGCCATCCTCTTCATCTCCCACCGCATGGAGGATGTCTTCCAGATCGCCGACCGGATCACGGTCCTCCGCGATGGCCGATGGATCTCCACCCGGCCGGCCGGCGAAGTGACGCCGGTGTCCGCGATCCGCGACATGGTCGGCCGGACGATGAGCGACCTCTTCCGGCGGACGCCGACCCAGCTAGGCGACGTGGTGCTCGAGGTCCGGAACCTCGCGCGAGAGGGCGCGTTCTCCGGGATATCCTTCGCCGTCCGCGCAGGCGAGGTCCTGGGCTTCGCCGGGCTTGTCGGTGCGCGTCGAACGGACGTCGGCCTCGCGCTTTTCGGGATAGCGCCGGCGGACGCGGGCGAGGTGCTGGTCGACGGCCGTGCGGTGGCGATCCGGAATCCGCAGGACGCCCTCCGCGGGGGGATCGCGTACACAACCGAGGACCGTCGTCAGCTCGGTCTCCTGTTCCCGCTTTCGATCGCCGCAAACATCACGCTTCCCACGCTGCGTCGCTACCTCAGCCGGTTCGGCCTTGTCCGGCGAAGCGCCGAGGCCGCGGCGGCGACTGGCTTCAAGGAGCGGCTGCGCATCCGAACGCGTTCGGTGGACACCCCCGCGGGACAGCTCTCCGGCGGGAACCAGCAGAAGGTTGTCCTGAGCAAATGGCTCAACACCAAACCGCGCGTGTTCATCCTCGACGAGCCGACACGCGGCCTCGACGTCGGGGCCAAGGCAGAGGTCCATCAGATCATCGACGAGCTCGCCCACGAAGGCCTCGCCATCATCTTGATCAGCTCCGAGCTTCCCGAAGTCATCGCCATGAGCGACCGCATCCTGGTCATGCGCGAGGGCCGAGCGACGGGCATCTTCGCGCGAGCCGTGGCGACCCAGGAACGCCTGCTGGCCGCTGCGATGGGACAGGCGGAAGCGCCGGCCGGGACCGCGTGACCGGCCTCTTCCGCCGCGTCCGGCCCGAGCAGGTCCGCGAGCTCACGCTCGTGTTCATCCTCGTGGCCGTGGCGGCTTTCTTTTCGACCCAGATCCCGAACTACCTCTCGGCTCGGACCTTCACCGACATCAGCACCGGTCTCGAGGTGATCGCGGTCGTCGCCGTCGGCGAGACGCTCGTCGTCCTGACCCGGAACATCGACCTCTCGGTCGGCTCGGTGGTCGGGCTCGTCGCCTATTTCGTGGGAACGCTCCTCGCCAACAACCCCGGACTGCCGGCGCCCTTCGCCATCGCCATCGCCATCGTCATCGGCGGCGCACTCGGCGCGATCAACGGGGCGATCGTCGCGTTCGGGCGGGTCCCAGCCGTTGTAGCGACGCTCGGCACGCTGGCCATCTACCGAGTCGCGCTCGTCGAGCTCTCGGGCGCGAAGACCGTCACGACCGATTCACTTCCCAAATGGCTCCTCGATCTCCCGCGCGTTTCACTGTTCTCGCTCGGCGACCTCGACGTTCGGGCGCTCGTCGTGCTCGCCGCTCTCGTGGTCGTCGTCTTCCAGCTCGTCCTGCAGTACTTACCGTATGGCCGGCGGCTCTTCGCGATCGGCTCCAATCCGGAGGCTGCCCGCGTTGCCGGCCTCCCGATCCAGCGCGACGTCTTCGTTGCCTTCCTGCTGAGCGGGGCGCTCGCCGGCCTCGCCGGTTTCCTGTTCCTGGTGCGCTTCGGGAACATCACTGTCGTCGCCGGCCAGGGCCTCGAACTCCAGGCCGTCGCGGCCGTCGTGGTCGGCGGCGTGAACATCTTTGGCGGCTCTGGCTCGATGGTGGGAGCGTTTCTCGGCGCTGCGCTCATCAACCTGCTCCAGCAGAGCCTCTTGCGCTGGCCAGCGGTGAGCGCGTTCTTGCAAGACGCCCTCCTCGGGGTCCTGATCCTCTTGGCGGTGGCATCGGACAAGGTCATCCTCGAACGCCTTCGGACGCGATGGGTCCGCGCCCGTCGGCGCGACGACGAGCGGGCCGCCGCCGCAGAGCAGGCCGTCCCTGGCGCGTGAGATCGGGCGCCGACTAGCAACCTGGGAGGGCCTTCTTCTGGCCGTCCTCGCCGTCATCGTCGTCGTGACGACCCTAGCGGTCCCCGGCTATCTCAATCCGCAAAACCAGATCAACCTCCTCGAGCTGAGCGTCGAAAAGGCGATCGTCGCGCTCGTCCTGGCGTTCGTGATCGTCAGCGGTGAGATCGATCTATCGATCGCGTCGGTGATGGGCCTCGCCGCGGTACTCCTCGCGTGGCTCGGGCAGCGTGGCGCACCGTTCGAGGTCGCGATCGTTGCCGCACTTCTGGCCGGCGCGCTCTGCGGACTTTTCAACGGGTACTGGGTCGCCATCGTCGGCCTGCCCTCGCTCGCCGTGACGCTCGCCGGCCTCATCGCCTATCGCGGCGTCGCGCTCTTGCTTGTCGAGGACCGCTCCATCGGCGGTTTCCCCGAGTGGTTCAACCGACTCGGCCAGCAGCCGCTCGTCGGCCCATTCCCGCTCGCGCTCCTCATCCTCGCGGCATTCCTCGTCATCGCGACCGTACTGCTGCAGTTCTCCGGATTCGGCCGCTACGTCTATGTCGTTGGGTCGAACCGCGAGGTCGCGCGCTTTTCCGGCGTGCGCGTGACCCGCGTGAAGCTCGCCGTCTTCGCCATGAGCGGCGTGGTCTCTGCGTTTGCCGGCGTACTCCTCGCCGCGCGCCTCGGAGCGGTGCGAGGGAGCACGGCGGAAGGCTTCGAGCTTGACATCGTCACGATGGTGCTTTTGGGAGGCGTCAGCATCTTCGGCGGCTCGGGCTCGATGGCCGGTGTGATCCTCTCGATCCTCGTGATCCTCAATCTGCGCAATGGGCTCGCGCTGGCGAACGCGACCGGGAACACGCAGGCAGGGGTCATCGGCGCCCTGCTCATCCTCTCCGTGCTCGTGCCGAACCTCGTCGCCGCGGCGCGTTCTCGGCCCCGACGGGGCCGGCCCGCTGCGGCAGCTGCAGGACAGAGCCCTCCGGTCGCCGAGTAATAGGATGCGGCGGTCGGCCACCGTCCTTGAGGCGTCGGCCGGGGGGAGCAGAAGGTATGCGCACCAAACAACGTGTCCCACTGACCGTATTCGCGGCGTTGGCCATCGTTGTCGCGGCGTGCGGTAGCACGCCGGCGGCAAGCCCGAGCCAAGCCACCGCAAGCCCGACCGTAGCTGCGGCGAGTCCGACGCCGGCAGGCCCTGCCAAAGCGACACCGGGTCAGGCAGTCAAGATGATGCTGCTGCCGAAGTTCCTCGGGATCCTGCCGTTCGCTCAGGCCAACAAGGGCGCGCAGGACGCGTCGACGGAACTCAAGAACCCGACCGCGTTCGCGTTTGTCGGGCCCACGGCGGACAACAGCGTGCAGGGACAGATCGAGTTCATGACCAACGCGTCGACCCAGGGCTACAAGGTCGTCATGATCTCCAACAACGCCGGTGATCAGATCGCCCCAGCGGCGACGGCGGCTCAGGCGGCCGGCGTGAAGGTCGTCGCGTGGGACTCGCCGATCCCGTCCGCGAAGGGCGAGAACCTCTTCGTCGCCCAAGTCGACTTCGACCAGACCGGTAAGGTCATGGCCGACATGGCACTCACCCTCATGGGCGCGGACGGCGGCAAGTTCGCGATCCTCTCTGCGTCACCGGATGCCGCCAACCAGAACGCTTGGATCAAGGCGCTCAACGATGCGCTGAAGGACCCGAAGTACGCGAAGCTCCAACTGGTCGACACGGTGTACGGCAACGACCAGTCGGAGAAGAGCTACACCCAGGCGCAGGCCCTGGTCGCGAAGTATCCGGACCTCAAGGTGATCATGGCGCCGACGACGGTCGGCATCGCTGCGGCCGCCAAGGCCATGCAGGACGGAAACCTCTGCAACAAGGTGAAGGTCTCCGGGCTCGGACTCCCCAGCGAGATGGTGTCGTACACCCTGAACGGGTGCGCGCCGCAGTTCGCGCTCTGGAGCTTCGTCGACCTTGGCTACCTGACCTACTACACCTCCTACCTGCTCGCGACGGGCGCGATCAAGGGTGTCGAGGGTGAGCAGTTTGTGGGCGGTCGCCTTGGCACATTCACGATCACGAAGGACCCAACGCGCTCTGCGGGGCTTCGCGTCCTCATGGGAGGGTTCAAGATCTACGACAAGTCGAACGTCGAGGCTGAAGCGAAGTAACTCTTTCGTGCGTTGACCTTGACCTGTCTCCCGGGCCCGCCCCATCGGCGGGCCCGGGTGTGTGAGGGCTGAGATATGAAACGCGCCTGCTTCTACCTGCGGCTCTATCCGGGCACGGAGGCGGAATACGACCGCCGCCACGCGGCCATTTGGCCCGAACAGCAGGCCGCGATCAAAGATGCCGGGATCCGCAACATGTCCGGCTTCCGGCGGGGAACCGACGTCTGGTACTACGCGGAGTGTCAACCCGACCCGAAGACTGCTTTCGGTAAGCTCGGCGCGTCCACGGCGAACGCCACGTGGAATGCCTCCTTCCAAACGATCATTGCCGAGCTCACTCAGCCTGATGGCGAGCGGATCTGGTTCGAGGAGATCTTCCATGCGAACGGAGGTGGGGTGGGTCCTTTCGAGCGCGGCTTGTTCGCGCTCGTCGTCCATCCGGATCGGCTCGCGGAGTACGACCGGCGCCACGCCGAGCCCTGGCCAGAGATGATGCGGGCGCTGGATGAGGCTGGGTTCCACAACTACTCCGGCTTCCGCCGCGGCTCGCAGGTCGTCTACTACGGCGAGTTCCATCCCGGCATGGCGACGGCCACCGGCGCGATCGGAGCAACAGACGTGAATCGCCGATGGAACGTTTCGTTCCAAGGGATCATCACCACGATCACAGACGCGTCAGGCAACCTCCTGACGGCCCGCGAGATTTTCCACCAGGACTGACCTACGCGGGCACCGGCGCGTCCTGGCGAAGGAGCCTCTCGGCCTTCAGCTCCGCCCAGAGCGCACCGGGTATCGGGTGCTCGATGGCTATCACATTCCTCTGTACCTGGTCGGGCCGTGACGCGCCCGGGATGACCGACGCAACGCTTGCGTGACCTAGTGGGAACTGCAGCGCCGCAGCGGCGAGGGGAACGCGGTGTCGAGCGCAGATCGCCTCGATCCGGCGGACGCGCTCGAGGATCTCCGGAGGCGCCGGCGCGTAGTTGTAATGGGCCCCGGGCCTCGCCCCCGTGGCGAGGATGCCCGACGAAAAGACCGCGCCGATCACGAACCCGATGCCCTGCTTCACGCAGCGGGGGAACTCCTCCAGAAGCACGTCCTGATGGAGCAGCGTGTACGGCATCGCGACGAGGAAGAAGTCCATCTCGAACAGATCGAGGAAGCGTGGGATGAGCCCAAGGGCGTTGATGCCGGCGCCGATGCCGCGGATCAGACCCGCCGTCTTCAGCTCGGACAGCGCCCGAAAGCCGCTCGCAGCCAGCTGCTCGAAATAGGCCGCGAGCTTCTCCTCCGGCGCGTGATAGAGCAGGTCGAGGTCGTGAATGATCGCGAGGTCGTACCGCGTCAGGCCGAGCCGCAGCTGGCTCTGCTCGTAGGCGCGCATGATCCCGTCGTAGGAATAGTCGAAGACGACCTCGAAACGGGTGCCGCCGATCCACGGCGCCGTGGTGAACCGCGCAGGATCGGCTGGCGCTTGCAGCCAACGGCCTACCTTCGTCGACAGGACGTACTCGCCCCGAGGCCGGTCACGAAGACCGGCTCCGGTGCGCAATTCCGAAAGCCCTCGTCCGTACCACGGAGCGGTGTCGAAGTAGCGGATGCCGGCGTCCCACGCCGCGCGAAGACAAGCGAGCGCGTCCTCCTCCGGGACCTTCACGAAGAGCTCGCCGATGGAGGCGCCACCGAATCCCATCTGCGTCAGCCGCACGCCCGTTCGTCCGAGCGGTCGGGTCTCCGCGGGATTCACGTCGTACTCGGCACGATGACCCTCATTCGCGGGCGGCCCTCAGTACATGAGAAAGCCACCGGAGACGTTGATCGTCGCTCCGGTGATGTAGCGGGCGTGATCGCTGGCGAGGAAGACCACGGTGCCGGCCAGGTCATCCGGCTCGGCGATGTAGCCCAGCGGCGTCTGCTGCTTCATCGCTTCGTAGACCTCCGGCGCCAGGCCGCTCATGAGCATCGGGGTGTTGACCTGCCCGGGCGACACCGCGTTCACGGTGATGCGGTGCGGTCCGAGAGACCGCGCGAGCCCGCGCGTCATCGACACGATGCCTCCCTTCGAGGCGGCGTAGACGACCGAACCGCCGAACCCGCCGGTCCACCAGCCCTGCGACGCGAAGGTGATGATCCGGCCGCCGTGCCCCTGCTCGACCATCGCCTTCCCCGCGGCCCGGCAGAGAAAGAAGGCCGATTTGAGATTCACGTCGTGCTGGAAGTCCCAGTCGTCCTCGGTGATCTCGTCGAGAGAGCTCCGTCGCCGCAGAACAGCCGCGAGGTTGGCAAGGACGTACACATTCCCGAGCTCGCGGCGCGCCCGCTGGATGAGCTCTTCGTGGCTCGAGATGATCCGGATATCGGCCGCGACTCCGATGTGTCCACGACCAGCGAGTCCGGCGACGAGCTCGTCCACCTTCGCCTGATCGAGATCGACCGCCATCACCCGAGCGCCGGTGGTGTCGAACGCACGCGTGACGGCCTGACCGATCCCGCCCGCCGCTCCCGTGACGATGACCCCTTTTCCTTCGAGCCCGGCACCGACGCTCCAAGCCATGGCCTCTCCTTGCCTAGACCTTCGCGAGGACTCTTTCGCTCCGAAACGAGTTGACGACATCCTCGATGACATCGATGCCAAGCCCCGGCTTCGTCGGTGGGTACACGTATCCGTCGACGTGATCGAATGGCTCGGTCACGAGCTCGTGCTGCATGGGGTTGCGCAGCGGCTTGAGCTCGAACAACTTGCAGGCTGGGGAACTGAAGCTGATCGCGAGACTGGCGGCTGTCGTGATCGCCGATGACCACGCGTGAGCGTTCGCCTGACGGCGGTGGTACTCGACGCGGTCAGCGACCTTCTTGAAGCCGGTGATCCCCTCGGCGCGCCCGGGATCGACGCCCACGACGTCGACCGTCCCCGTCTGAAGGATCCGCTCGTACCCCTCGAGGTTCCACTCCTTCTCGCCATACGCGATGAGCGTGGTCGTTTTGCTTCGCAGGTTCGAATAACCCTCCGGATCCCACGCGCCGAGCGGCTCCTCGATCCAGGTGAGGTCATAGTCCTCGAACGCCCGGACGCGACGTACGGCGGTCATGACGTCCCACTTAATCGCCCAGCCGCAGTCGATCATGATCTGGGTGGCCCCGCCGAGGCCCTCGCGCATCCGCCGCATGTATTCCACATCCCGGTCATGTTCGTATCCGAGCCGGGCATTCCCGCGCTTCCCGAACCCGACCTTCACGCCGCGCAGACCGGTCGCGAGCCACTGCTGGGCCTCCTCGACCATCCGGCCGATGTCCTCGTAGTGCGCGTGGCACGAGGCGATCGCGGGCAGCTTCTCGTGGACGGCGCCCCCCAGAAGCTGGACGACCGGGGTGCCGAGGAGCTTGCCTTTGATGTCCCAGAGGGCGACGTCGATCGCGCTTATCGCGAAGCTTGCGATGCCGCCGTTGTACCCGTACCACCAGGCCTTATCGCGGAGCGATTGCCAGATCGCGTACGTGTCGAGCGGGTCGGCGCCGATGACGCGCTCTGCCATTCCTTCGATGATCGCCTTCGTCGCGAGGCTCGCCTCCGGGAACTGGGTGATCGCCTCGCCCCAACCGACGACCCCGTCGTCCGTGGTGATCTTCACCAGACAGAGGTGACGAAGCGCGTTGAAGTCATTTGGCTCCGGATAGCTGACCGGAATCGGTTCGAGTTCGGCGACCTTCGACATCGCAACCTCCGCGCCCGTTTGGAGGGGGGTTCAGTACCGGCGCATCGTATGCCGCCGAGCGCCGGCCGGTCGCTCCACCTTTTGACACCCGCCGTTTGCGCCGGATAGCTTCCTTCCGCGATGGCCAAGCTTCGCCTCGGGGTGATCGGCGCTGGGTCGTGGACGGTCAGCTCCCATCTGCCGAACCTGGAACGGTGGCGCGACGACGTCGAGTTCACGATCGTCAACCGGCGGACGCCTGAGCTGCTGCAGAAAATCAAGAACACGTTCGGCTTCCAAATGGCGACGACGAACTGGGAGGATGTCATCGCCGAGCGATGCGACATCGTCGTTGTCGGCAGCCCTGTCGGTTACCACCACGTCCAGACAAAGGCGGCGCTCGAGGCTGGGGCGCAGGTATTGTGCGAGAAGCCGTTCACGATCGACCCGGCCGACTCATGGGATCTCGTTGAAGCCGTCCGACGGACGGGCAAAGACGTGATCATCGCGTACGGCTGGAACTACCGGCCGATGGTCGTTCAGGCGCATCAGCTGATGCACGATGACGGCGGCATCGGAGAAATCGAACAGCTGACGATTCACATGGCCTCAGCCACCCGGGAGCTGCTGTCAGAGACGGGCTCCTACCCCGATGCCGACCCTGAGCTGATCCCGCAAGCCGAGACATGGAGTCGACCGCAGACGTCAGGCGGCGGCTATGGACAGGCGCAGCTCACCCACGCTCTCGGCCTTGCGCTGTGGCTGACAAACCTGCGCGGACAGGATGTCTTCGCGCTCATGTCGTCGCCACTGGATGCGAAGGTTGAGCTGCATGACGCGATCAGCGTGCGGTACACGAACGGCGCCATCGGCACGCTGGGCGGGGGTTCGTGCTACCGCGGCGCCGGGAACAACCGCCACCAGGTCTTCCTCCGGGCGATCGGCTCGAAGGGTCAGCTCATGGTCGACCTCGAGAGGAACGTACTGTGGCGATATCGCTCGCCGAGCGACGATGTCAACGTCCCGCTCGACCAGGAGGCGGGCCTCTACGACTGCCGGGGACCGGTCGACGCAGTCGTCCTCGCGGGCTTGGGTCGGCCGTACTCGAACAACTCCCCGGCTGAGCTCGGCGCGCGCACGGTCGAAATCCTCGATGCCGCCTACCGGAGCGCAAAAGGCGGACGGATGGAGCAGGTCGCCACGCTGGCTTCGATGGCGAGTTGAGGGACCACCTGCCCGCATCGCGCAATAGATACGAAGGACCGTCCCTAGGAACCTGTTCGGTCCAATCACGGGCGAGGAGACGTTCACGACCCGCGGGCACGAAAAGCTCGCACCGAGGGCGAAGGTCCGGGTCGAGGCGACGTCAGCGCGAGGCGACAAGACGACCTTCGACGTCCTCGCGCGCGTCGACGATGTCACCGAGTCTCGAATAGGTGCGCCAAGGCGGAACCCTTCAGCAGGTGCTTCGCTAGCGGACCGCCGAGGGAGCTAGGCATTCCCTCCGCAAAATCGAGCGGGGCGCCGGCAACGTGCCGGGGCCGAAGACGGCCCCGGCAGGCTGATGTCGCTAATGAACGGCGATGGACCCCTGCATCCAAGCGTGAATCGAGCAGAGGTAGTACAGGGTGGACCCCGAAGGGGCCGAGATAGTCGCCGTAACCGTTCCGTGCGGGAAAATCAGGATCGAGTCGCCGGCGGTGTTAAGCCCAGCCGCGCCCACGTTGACCGTTACCACGACGCAAGGCGGTGCGCCGGGCGGTCCGGGGATCGAGCCTGGCGGGCAGACGCCACCGACCGGTTTCGGGAAGTGCGCAGCGAGCGCGTTCCCGCAGGGTGTGCCGGGCGCGCCGCATCCGAATACCTCGCCGACGTTGGTGGGGAGCTGAGCCTGGTTGACGATCGTCACGGTGTGGGGCTCATCCGCAGATGCGCCGTTTCCGGTGTTGTCCCAGGTCACCGTACCTCCGCTCGCCGCTGTGAGCGGGCCCGGAGCGAAATGGAAGCTGGCCATGATGAGCGCGTTCGGAACGAAGTGCTCGTCCCCGAGGATCTTGACCGTGCCGGTGTCTGCGTTACCGACCCCGCTCGAGCCCATGAGCAGCAGACACGCGACAGCGAGCGTGATGATCTTCCGCATCTTGTCCTCCGCTAGAAAAATCGTCTGGTCCCCTCGGACAAGTGACTAGAGGAATAGCTGATCGCTCCACCTCCCCCCGCTCCAACGGCCTTGGAACAGCGATCTGCTGGACTGACGGTCGCAGCCAGATGGCGCCCAAGCGCGCGGTGCTGTCTGGCGCCGCGCGGGAGTCTCCGCCTGGAACACTCCTCTGTCAATCACTGAGAACTGGACAAAGGATCAAGTGGCTCGCGGTCACGTGTCGCGGCCGCCTCGTCACCAAGCGCTTCGTCGCGGAGCTTGGTCCAGATGGCGCAGCCAATCTGTCCGGCACGGGGGCTGCCCGATCCGTCGGCCCGGCCCCGAGGCCGGGCCGCACGCATGAAACGCTCGTCCCGCTAGTGCGCCACTACCTCGCGGCGGCCGCCACCGGCGGGGCCTTTCCGGTCAACTGGTAGTGGAAACCCTGTCCAAAGCTTTCGGACCAGCTCTCGACGATCTTCCCGTCGCGGATGCGATCGATGTTGAGCTGGTGGAACGTCACATGCTTTCCCGTCGGCGCGACGCCGAAGTACTCGCGTGTGTGCGTTCCCTCAGCCGTGCTCCGGTACGCGACGAGGTCGCCCTCGGCGAGAATGACATCGATGCTCGCGCGAGCGTCGGGGAACCCGCCACGGATCACGCCAAGCACCTCCTTGAGCCCTTGGCGATTCCCGCCGGCGTTCGGCGGAGCGTCGTGCATGACCCAGTTGGGGGCGAAGTAGCGATCGATGGCGTCGAGGTTTCCCTTGCTGAAGACCTCCTCGCTGACGCGTTGGATCAGCTCTTTGTTCTCTTGTGCAGACATAGGTCTCCCCCTTCTCGCCCGCGGGCGCGGGCAGGCGCTGGGCATACCTCTGGGTGCTAGGACTGTCAAGCGTCCACCCGGCCGAAGCGACGGCCACGCTCGAGTCGGACGGGGTGGCAAGAGATGCTCGCTCAACTTGCGACCGCGAGCGTCGGCGAGCCGATGAGGAGACGGAACAGGAATTGGCCCAGCGCGCCCACCCCATGCTGCCGACGCGCGCGGTCATCATTCACTACCGGGTGCGCGGATCGGAAGTTCAGCGTCGTCGAGAAGTGTTGCGCGGTTGACGTTCGATCGATGCGGGAGGGGCCGCGAGACGCGGCCCCTCCCGACAGCTGCGCTAAGGGGTGCAGGGGTTGTTCATGATCTGTCGGAAGTCGTTGAAGCGGCTGGTGGTCGCGCCGAGACCGCCGAATAGCGGATAGGTGAGCCGCAGCAACGACCCGTACTGATTCAGCTTGCCAAAGTCGCTCACCGTGTGCGTCGGGATGTCGTTCCCGAACGCCCAGGCGCACGCCGCGCCGTAACCGGTCGCCGTGCTAAAGAACGGATAGAAGTCCGCGGGCACGCCGTCGTCGGTGAGCGGAGGCTTGACGCATCGCTCCCCGGTGCTCCGGTTGCAGCTGTTGACCGGACTCACGTCCGCAGCCTCGATACGCGGCAGGTCCGCTTCGAAAGCGATCCGGCTGTAGTTGACGTCGAAGCCGGTGCCCGTGAGCGCGCTCGTAAAGACGATCGGCGTCGGGTGATCGGCGCTGCCGTCTGGCCAAACATTCAGATAGGACGAGCCGTCGAATCCGGAGTTGGTGTCCAGACAGCCCGATACCTTTATCAGCAGCGACGCCGACGCATCCATGCAGAAGTTGTCATCTTTGTCGCTCTTCTCGACGTCGCCGGTTGCTCCCTCGGTGCCGTTGCACCCGCCGCTGGCGGTCACGTGACCGCAGAAATCGAAGTGCCCGATCTCGTCGGAGAAAGCGATGTTGTAGGAATGCGCCGCCCAGGGCACGCGGGTGCGCTCCGAGCTCGTGCTGTACTCGGGATGGAAGTCGTATGGCAGGTTCTTGCAGACGGCGCCGTTAGGCGCGTACTGGACCTGGCCGAAGCCGTTCGCGGCGCTCGCGACCATGTGGCCCGACTGGCCGCTCGTCAGGTCGTCGAGATCGATGCGCAGACCGTTCGCGGTGTCCTTCATCGTCACAGCGATGCGATCGCCCGAGCTCATGAAGAGATCCGTCGCAGCGTTCGGAGTGAAGGTGCTCGCGGTCGAGTTGACCGGGCTCGGTGGCGCGTGCGGAACGCCGGTCTTCGTAATGAAGGCGAAGTTGACCGGCTCGATGCTCACGAGGTTCTGGCACGACTTGTTCAACTGCGTGCCGTGGAAGTAATCGATCTCCAGGCTGTCGATGTTCAGCGCCGCGCACCAGAGGTTCGCGTCGCAGCTGACGCCGGCCGGCCAGCTCGTCCAGCCCGGCGGATAGAACTGCATCTCCATGAAAGCCGTGCCGGGATGCGTGGCAATGGCGTCCGCAGCGGCGGGGGTCGGATTCTCGTGGATGTTGGAGTCACTGTCAGGCGTGCATGTAAGGCCGGGATTGATCGGATTGGCGGGGTCGCCGAGCGGCCGCGGCGACGACTGCGTGTCACACATCGCCATCCCGAACCAGAACGCCGGATGCAGCTCGAAGTTGAACGATTGCGCGGCGGTCGGGACGCCGGTCGGCGCGACCGGATCGGTCGGCAGTGTCAGAACGTACCGCATCTGGTTCCCGCTTCCGCGCTCGTTCGAGTAGAAGAGCAGCGACGGCTCGTCGTGACCGACGTAGGACGAGAACGATTCGAGATCGTCGACCTCGGCGCAGAGGCTGCGGCTGTGGCCGCAGTCGATGTGAGCGTGAAGGTCCCCGGCCGCGACGGGAGCGCCGGGGAAGAGAGCGACGAGCAAGGAAGCAATCGCGGTGAACGTGAAACGCGAACGGAGATGCCTCATGTGTTCCTCCCCTGGATTCCGAGACGCGCGCGAGCCTAATCCCGCCCCCGCATCGGCGCGAATCAGGCGATCGGTTCACCCACGCGATTTCGGAGCACGCCGATCTTGGCGATCTCGGCCTCAACGACGTCGCCCGGGTGCAGAAACTCAGGCGGCGTGCGCGTGAAACCGACACCCCCCGGTGTGCCCGTCAGGATCACGTCGCCGGGGTAGAGCGTCCGTCCGGCTGAGGCGCTCGCGATGATCTCGGGTATCGCGAAGATCAGATCGTCGGTCGACGCGTCCTGCTTCGTCACGCCGTTCACACGTAACGCGACCCGCAGCCCGCGCGCATCGCCGAGCTCGTCGGTCGTGACGATCCATGGGCCGAGCGGGCAAAACGTGTCGAGGCTCTTGCCGCGATACCACTGCCCGCCGTCCAGGAACTGAAGATCGCGCGCGGAGACGTCGTTCGCTACGGTGTACCCGAAGATGTGATCGACCCCGCGAGCCGCCGGTATGTCGCGGCCGCGTCGGCCGATGACCACGGCCAGCTCGACCTCCCAGTCCACCTCAGTCGTCAATTTTGGATCGATGCCGATCCCGTCGTCAGGACCGATCACGCTGGTCGCTGCCTTGCCGAAAAGGATCGGCTGCTTGGGCGGCGCGGCCTGCTTCGTCGCGCCCGTGGTCTCGGCGACGTGCGTCTTGTAGTTCAAGCCGAGCGCGATCAGGTCCTGCCGCGGCTGTAGCGGTGCCTGGAGCTGGACGTCAGCGAGCGAAAATGTTCGCGCGGCCGGGCCGGCCAGCGCGTCCAACCACCGCGACACGTCCGCGGACTCAAGTAGCTCGCGAATGGTGAGCGGCGCTTGGTTCAGCTGGCGCGCGTCGGAGACGTGATCGCCGATCACGACGCCCCAGGAGGTCTCTTTGCCGGCGCGATAGCTCGCGAGGCGCACGGCTAAGCCGCCCCGCGGACGCGACGCCTCCGATGGACGACCGACCGACGGCGCGGGCGCGCCTTCGCGATCTTGACCTTCGGGATCGTCCGCGATCCCCCGCGGGTGCCCGACACCTGGCTCGCCGTCCGCGCGACGGTGCGGCCGAGGCTCTCGATCGTGGCCGCGGGCATTCCAGCGGAGAGGCCCGCGAGGCTGATCGCCGCCTCGGGCCGGCCATCGGCGCCGAGGATCGGGCTGCCGATGCAAACGATGCCCTCGGTCGTCTCCTCCTGATCGACGGCGTAGCCGCGCCGTCGGATCGCGGCAAGCTCGCTCTTGAGCCGCGGGAGCGTCGTGATCGTGCCCTTCGTCCGCGCCGGAAGTTCCGCGGGCGAGCCGTACAGCCGGTCGATCTCATCGTCAGGGAGGAAGGCGAGCATCGCTTTACCGAGCGAGGTGCAGTACGCCGGCAAGCGGCTGCCGATATCGGTCACGACGTGCGGCTCGCTCCGCCGGCGGCTCGCGTCCTGGCGCTCGATGTACACGATGTCGGTGTGATCGAGCACGGCCATCTGGGTAGTCAGGCCGGTCCGTCGCGAGAGCTCGCGCATCGCGGCCCGTCCGACCTCGCGGACCGAGAACTCGTGGAGGTAGGCGTTGCCGAGCTGCGCAACGCGGAAGTCGAGGCGCCAGCCGTGGCCCTCCGTCGTAGGCGCGACGAATCCGCGCCCTTCGAGCACCTTGAGCAGGTCGGCCACGCTGGTGCGCGGCGCGCCGAGCATCTGGGCGAGCTCGCGCGCCGTGAGGCCGTTCTGGCCCTGCTCGACGAGGAACATAAGGAGGTCGAGTGCCCTTCCGGCGGTGCGAGCGATCGCCCGTCCCTCTCCCACGGCGCGTGACGATACCACGACCGCGCGACGGATATCCGTGAGGCTTGACGGAATCCCGTCAGGGCGCGCAGCATGCCACCGATTTGGCGGGGGAGGTATGAAGTTGAGACCGCTCGCCCTTCTCGCGACAGCAAGCCTCTTGTTCGCAGCATGCACGCAGACCCCAGCAGCCTCGTCACCCACTCCGGGTGCATCGCAATCCGCAGCACCGACAGCCAGCGCAGCGCCAACGCAGCCGTTCGCGGGCACAACCATCCGTATCGTGACGTTCACCGGCCCGCAGATCGCGGAGCCGCTCCAGCGCCGCGCACCGGACTTCAACAAGGTGAGCGGTGCGAACGTGCAGGTCATCACTGTTCCGTTCTCGGACCTGTATCAGAAGATCCTCACCGACTTCGCGACGAAGACGAACAGCTACGACGCCATCGTTTTCGCACCGCAGTGGATGGGCGACTATGTGCCGGCCGGCTACCTCGAGGACCTGAGCACCCGGGTGACGGCCGACGCAGCCCTTCAGTGGAACGACATCGCGCCGTTCTTCCGTGACTTCAGCGCGACCTACCAGGGCAAGGTGTATTCGGTCCCGCTCGATGGCGACTTCCAAATGGTTTACTACCGGAGCGACATCCTCGCGAAGGACGGCGTGAAGCCGCCCGAGACCTGGGATGACTACATCAACATCGCGAAGCAGTACCAGGGCAAGGACCTCAACGGCGACGGCAAGCCGGACTACGGCTCATGCGTCGCCATGAAGCGCAGTGCCCAGTCCTACTGGTTGTTCATCTCGGTCGCCAGCGCGTACCTGCAGAGCCAGGGAACGGCGCAGGGCGCGTTCTTCGACACGACGAACATGCAGCCGCTCTTCGGCTCCAACGAGGGAATGCAGAAGGCGCTGGACACGTACAAGACGATGTCGACGATCGGTCCGCCAGATCAACTGAACCTCGACGTCGGAGACACCCGCGGCCTGTTCACGTCCGGCCGCTGCGCGTTGTCCGCGGACTGGGGCGACATCGGGCCGCTCGCAGTCGACCCCGCGACTTCCAAGGTGCAGGACAAAGTCGGCGCCGTGATCCTTCCCGGCTCGAAGCAGGTGCTCGACCGTAAGTCCGGCAAGCTCGTCGCCTGCGACGCGACAATCTGCCCATACGCGACAAACGGCGTCAACCACGCTCCGTTCGCGGCGTTCGGCGGTTGGGCCGGCGCGATCAACAAGGCGGCGGACGCCAAGGTGAAAGACGCGGCGTTCGCGTTCCTTTCCTACATGTCGCAGCCCGCGCAGTCCAGCGTCGATGTGACGCTCGGCAAGACTGGTTTCAACCCCTATCGCAACGTCCACTTCACGGATCTGACCCCGTGGAAAGCGTCTGGCATGAGCGAGGCCGCCGCGAATAACTACCTCGGCGCAATCAAGGCGAGCCTGTCGAGCCCGAACATGGTGCTCGACCTGCGCATCCCGCAGAACGCGTTCTACGAAGGGACGGCGCTCGACACCGCGCTCGCGCAGTTCCTCGCGGGCGAGATCACGCGCGACGCCACGGCGAAGCAGATCTCCGATCAATGGAATAAGAAGACGGACGAGATCGGGCGCGACGCCGCGCTCACTGCGTACAAGGCGACTCTCGGCGTCACCAAGTAGCCCCGGTGCGCACCACGGTGCCTGGTAGAGGGCCCGCCCAAACGGGCGGGCCCTCATCATTCCGGGCATGAGCGAGGGGACGATCGCCCGTCCGGTGGCGGCGCGGCGGCGCCTGAACGCGGTCGGCACGCGTCTCGACCGCTACGCGTCGGGAACGTTCATTTTCCCCGCGGTTCTCGTCATCCTGGCCTTCTCGATCTTCCCGCTCGTTGCGTCGCTCTATGTCTCGCTCACGCGCATCAAGTTCGCGCAGGGCGGCATCGACTTCACCTTCGTCGGTCTCGACAACTACGCGAAGCTTCTGGTCGGAATCGACCACGAGCACTTCCTCGGTGTGTTCGGGACACCGACCGCGCTCGGTCTCACGGCGGGCGTCGCGGTCGCTGCCGCGCTCGTCTGGTGGATCGCCCGCTACGTCCGCGCTGGCGCGACGGTCTTCGGCCTGGTCGGTCGGATCGTCGCGCTCGTCGGCGTTTCCGCGCTCGTGTGGCTCGCCGTCGAGACGCTCTCCTCGGGCGGCCGGCCCGGGACGATGGTCGTGACATTCGTCTACGTCTTCGTTGGCGTCGCCGTGCAGTACCTCCTCGCGCTCGTCCTCGCGATGCTCGCGTCGCAGCATCTGCCCGGCCGGCGCTTCTTCCGGGTCGTGTTCCTGCTGCCGATGATGATCACGCCGGTCGGCGTCGCCTACCTCTTCCGCATGCTCACCGACACGAGCAAGGGCCCGCTCTACCCGGTGTGGGCGTGGCTGGGGCTCGCCGACACGTCGTGGGTCACGAACCCGTGGGGCGCGCGTATCGCGGTGATGATCGGCGACATCTGGCAGTGGACGCCGTTCCTCTTCATCGTCCTGCTCGCCGCGCTCGAAAGCCAGTCCATCGAGCCGGTCGAGGCCGCGGTCGTCGACGGCGCGTCGCGCTGGCAGATCTTCCGCGCGATCACGTTCCCGCAGCTCCTTCCGGTGACGAGCACGATCGTGCTCATCCGCGTGATCGAGGCGTTCAAGATCGTCGACCTTCCGAACGTGCTCACAAACGGCGGCCCCGGTACGGCGACCGAGTCGCTCACGTTGCACGCGTACACGATCTGGAGAGCGCTCGACTTCGGCGGCTCCGCCGCCGTCGCGTACCTCCTGCTCTTCGTCGTCACGTTCGTCGGCGTGACCTACGTGAACTTCGTGCGCCAGCGCATCGCGGTGGTGGCCTAGATGGCGCTCGCTATCCTCCGGCGACGCTCGAGGTCCATCTACACGCCGCCGCCGCTCGGCGCGCTCGCCTCGTACCTCGCGCTCGGCTTCTGGGCGTTCGTCGTGCTGTTCCCGCTGTACTGGCTCGCGGTCACGTCGCTGAAGCTCCCGATCGACGTGAACACCGGCCCGTTCTACCTGCCCTTCGTCGACTTCAAGCCGACGCTCGAGAACTGGCGCTACATCTTCGTCGACCTGCGGGAAGACACGTTCCGGCCGTACCTCAACACCGTGGTCATCGCGACGACGAGCACCGTGATCGCCCTTGTCGTCGGCTCGATGGCCGCGTACGGCCTCGCGCGTCTCCAGTACCGGCCGACCCTCGGCGCGATCGGCGTGTTCATCGGGTGCGCGGCCCTCGCCGCCGTCGCGATCGGGCTCGGCGTGCCATGGGTGCTGGCCGTCGTCGCCGCGCTCGCGGTGCTCGCGCTACTCCTGCAGACCATCGGCAAACGCTTCCGCCGCGCGCTCGGGAACAACGACATCGCGTTCTGGATGATCTCGCAGCGGATGCTGCCGCCGATCACTGTCGTCATCCCGATCTACGTGCTCTTCCAGCAGCTGGGGCTGCTCGACACGTGGGCCGCCCTCATCATCACCTACATCGCCGCGAACCTGCCGATCGTGGTGTGGCTCATGCGCGACTACTTCCAGAGCGTGCCGCTCGAGCTCGAGGAGAGCGCAGCCATCGACGGCGCGTCGCGCTACCGCATCTTCCGCACGATCGTGCTGCCGCTTTCGGTGCCGGGACTCGTCGCGACGTTCCTCTTCGTCCTCGTCTTCGCCTGGAACGAGTACCTCTTCGCGCTCTTCCTCACGACCGCGAAGGCGCAGACCCTGCCGCTCACCGTCGCCGCGCAGAACGCCACGCGCGGCCCGCAGTGGTGGTACATGTCCGTGCTGATCCTGATCATGATCGTGCCGGTCATCGCGATGGCCATCGCGCTCGAGCGCTACATCGCGCGCGGCCTCCTCGTCGGAGCGCTCAAGGGTTGAGCGGCTCGACGATCACCTCGCTCGAGTCCCTCGACGTGCGCTTCCCTACCTCGCGCACGCTCGCCGGGTCGGACGCGATGAATGTCGCGCCCGACTACTCCGCGACCTATGTCATCCTGCGCACAGACCGCGGCGACAAGCTCGCCGGTCACGGGCTCACGTTCACGACCGGGCGCGGCAACGAGGTCGTGGTCGCGGCTGCGAACGCCCTGCGGCCGCTCATCGTCGGCAAGACGCTCGAGGCGATCGCGGCCGACATGGGCGCGTTCTGGCGCGAGATCACCGGCGACTCGCAGCTGCGCTGGATCGGTCCCGACAAGGGCGCGATGCACCTCGCGACCGCCGCGGTCGTGAACGCCGTCTGGGATCTGTGGGCGAAGGCGGAGCGCAAACCCGTCTGGAAGCTGCTCGTCGACATGAGCGCGGCCGAGGTCGTCCGCTGCATCGACTTCCGCTACATCACGGACGCGATCATGCCGGACGAGGCGCTCGCGATCCTGAAACGCCTCGAGCCGACCAAGCGCGAGCGCGAGGCCGAGATGCGCCGCGACGGCTTCCCCGCATACACGACCTCCGCCGGGTGGCTCGGCTACTCGGACGAGACGATCCGCGCGCTCTGCCGTGAGGCCGTCAATCAGGGCTGGACGCACGTGAAGATCAAGGTCGGCCGCGACATCGAGGACGACATGCGACGCGCGCGGATCGTCCGCGAGGAGATCGGCGATCGGAAGCTGATGATGGACGCGAACCAGGTCTGGGACGTCGGCGAGGCCATCGCGAACACCAAACGCCTCGCGACATTCGACCCCTACTGGATGGAAGAGCCGACAAGCCCGGACGATGTGCTCGGCCACGCAACGATCGCGAAGGCCATCGCGCCGATCCGCGTCGCGACCGGCGAGCACTGCCAGAACCGCGTCATCTTCAAGCAGCTTCTGCAGGCGAAGGCGATCGGCTTCTGCCAGGTGGACGCGTGCCGGCTCGGCGGCGTGAACGAGGTGCTCGCCGTGCTCCTCATGGCCGCGAAGTTCGGCGTCCCGGTCTGCCCGCACGCAGGCGGTGTTGGCCTCTGCGAGTACGTGCAGCACATCTCGCTTTTCGACTACATCGCGGTCGCGGGCTCGCTCCAGGATCACGTGCTCGAGTACGTCGACCATCTGCACGAGCACTTCCTCGACCCGGTCACGATCAAAGGCGGTCGCTACATGCCGCCTTCGAAGCCCGGCTACAGCATCGAAATGAAGCCCGAGTCGCTGCGCGAATACGCGTTTCCGGAGGGTGCGGCGTGGTCGTCATAGACGCGCACCACCACTTCTGGGACCCGGCGCGCGCCTCGTATCCGTGGATGACCGAGGCACTCGCGCCGATCCGCCGGCGTTTCGGTCCGGAGGACCTCGAGCCGCTGCTCGCCGCGAACGGCATCGACCGGACGGTCCTCGTGCAGACGCGATCGAGCATCGACGAGACGCGCGAGTTCCTCGCAACCGCCGCGCAGCAGGACTTCATCGCGGGCGTGGTCGGCTGGGTCGACCTCACCGCGGACGTCCCCAAGCAGCTGACGTCGCTGCGCGCGGGGCCGGGCGGCGCGAAGCTCGTCGGGATCCGCCACCAGGTGCACGACGAAGACGATCCAGAGTGGCTCAGTAAGAAGGACGTGCGGCGTGGCATCGCCGCGATCGGCAAGGCCGGTCTGGCGTACGACATCCTCGTTCGCACGCTCGAGCTGCCCGCAGCACTTGCCTTGGTGAAAACGCTCCCCGATATGCGATTCGTGATCGACCACATCGCCAAGCCGCCGATCGCCTCGGGCGCGATGACTGAATGGGCCACGGGCCTCAAGCCGCTCGCAGCGTTCCCGAACGTGTTCATCAAGCTCTCGGGAATGGTCACCGAGGCCGACTGGAAGCGGTGGACGGTGCGCGACATCACGCCGTATGTGCAACGCGTGCTCGAGTGGTTTAGTCCGGAGCGCTGCATGTTCGGGTCGGACTGGCCGGTCTGCCTCGTCGCCGCTTCGTACGCGCGCGTCATCGATGTCTGCGGGCAGGCCATCGGAGATCTGCCGGCGGACGACCGCGAGCGGATCTTCGGGGGCAACGCCGCCCAGCTGTACCGGCTCCCGGTGCCGGCCATCGCGGAACGGAGGTCGTGACGTGCAGGCCTATGGAATGGCGCTCGACCTGCGTGACGATCCGGCTCTCATCGCGCGCTACAAGAAGGAGCACGCCGAGGTATGGCCGGAGGTCCTCGCGCGCCTGCGCGAGATCGGCGTGACCGAGATGAAGATCTTCCTCCTCGGACGGCGCATGTTCATGTACTGCGAGACCCGGGACGGCTTCGATCCCGGCAGGGACTTCGCGCGCTCGAACGACGACCCGGTGTACCGGCGATGGGACGAGCTCATGCGTACGATGCAGGAGCGCGTCCAGGAAGCGAAACCGAGCGAGTGGTGGGCACAGATGGAGCTCGTCTTCGACCTGAGCGCGGTGCGCGCATGAGCAGCGTCGTCGTCACCGGTGCGGCGAAGGGCATCGGCGCAGGCATCGCGGAAGCGTTCGCCCGCGCTGGCTGGTCCGTGGTCGCCGTCGATCGCGACAAAGCATGGCTCGAGCAGACCGCGTTGCGGATCGGCAAGAACGTCGTCACGCTGACCGGCGACGTCGCCGAGCGCGCGACGAACGACGCCGCGGTGAAGCTCGCTGTCGACCGCTTCGGCGGGCTCGACGCGGCGGTGGGCAACGCCGGGGTGGTGCTGGCGAAGCTTATCGACGACAACACGTCCGAAGAGTTCGACCGCATCTTCTCGGTCAACGTGAAGGCGCTCATGTATCTCGCGCAGGCCGCGCACACGGCCCTCGCGATGAGCAAGGGCAGCCTCACGATCATCGCCTCGAAGACCGGGCTCGTCGCGCAACGCAATTCGCCCCTGTACGTGGCGACGAAGGGCGCCGCCGTCCAGCTCGCGCGCGCGCTCGCGCTCGACTGGGCGCCCGAGGGCATCCGCGTCAACGCGATCTGCCCCGGCATCGTCGACACACCGATGCTGCAGCAGTTCTACGACGCGATGCCCGACCCCGCGGCGTTCCGTAGTCAGGACGAGGTCGCACAGCCGCTGGGGCGCCTCGCGACGCCGGCCGAGATCGCTTCCGTCGTGCTGTTCCTCGCGACGCCGGCCGCGGGATTCATCACCGGAGTCGCGCTCCCGGTCGACGGGGGGTTCACCGCGGAATGAGCGGACGCCTCCAGGACAAGGTCTGTCTCATCACCGGCGCCGGCTCAGGCATCGGTCGCGCCAGCGCGCTGCTCTTCGCGCGCGAAGGCGCGTGCGTCGTCGTCGCCGACGTCGACCGCGCGGGCGCGGACGAGACGGTGAAGCAGATCCGCGCGGGCGGCGGCCAGGCCAACGCGATCACGGCCGATGTCGCCGATCCCGCGGACGCGCGGCGTCTCGCCGACGACACGGCGAAGGCCGAGGGCCGCATCGACGTGCTCTTCAACAACGCCGGCATCAGCGGCGTGGGCACGGCGCACGAGACCTCGATCGAGCTCTGGGACAAGGTGATGTCCGTGAATGTTCGCGGCGTATTCCTGGTGAGCAAGTTCGTCGTGCCGTACATGATCGAAAAGAAGAAGGGCTCGATCATCAACATGTCGTCGACCATCGCCGAGATCGGCCTCGCGCAGCGCGCGAGCTACGCCGCGTCGAAGGGCGCCATCCTCGCGCTCACCCGCGCGATGCAGGTGGACTACGCGCCGTTCGGCATCCGTGTCAACGCGCTCCTGCCCGGCACGATCCACACTGCCTTCGTGGAGAAGTACCTGCGGGAGTCGTACGCGAACCGCGAGGAAGGCCTGAATCAGATCCGCAAACGCCAGCTCACGTCGGAACTCGGGCGGCCCGAGGACGTTGCGTCCGCGGCGCTGTTCCTCGCGTCGGACGAATCGAGCTTCGTGATGGGGACCGGCCTCTTCGTGGACGGCGGCGTTCGCGGGGGGAAGTGAAGCCGCCCCACATCGCGACCCCCGCGCTGCTGCGCGTCCGCGGTGAGGGCAGGACGTTTCTCGCCCTATGGCGCGAGGCGCGCCTCTGGGACCTGGACCCGCTCACGCTCGATGCACTCCTGCGGCTGCCGCTCGACGGGATTCGCGCGGGTCTGGGCGCGATCATGGGCCCCGAGCTGGATGTCGCTCAGGTGGAGCTCGCCGCGCCCGCCGAGTCGCAGGAGGTCTGGGCCGCGGGCGTCACATACCTCCGAAGCCGCGAGGCGCGCCTCGAGGAAGCGAGACAGAAGACGATCTATGAGCACGTCTACGAGAGCGATCGGCCGGAGCTTTTCTTCAAGGCCGCCGGCTGGCGCGTGGTGCCGGACGGCGGCGAGGTCGGCGTGCGCGAGGATTCGACCTGGGACGTGCCCGAGCCTGAGCTCGCCGTCCTCTCGAACGCGCACGGCGAGGTCGTCGCGTTCGCGATCGGGAACGACATGAGCTCGCGGAGCATCGAGGGAGAGAACCCGCTCTTCCTGCCGCAGGCGAAGGTCTACGACCGCAGCTGCGCGATCGGTCCGGCGGCGGTGCTGGCGTGGGACGTCGATGTCTCGCGCGCGAAGATCCGCATGACGATCGAGCGCGCGGGAAAGTCCGTGTTCGACGGGACCGCGACGGTCGCCGATATGACGCGCGAGCCGGGCAAGCTCGCGGCGGTCCTGCATTCGTCGTACACGCTGCCGGTCGGCGCGTGGCTCCTCACCGGGACTTCGCTCGTGCCACCCGAGCCCTACACCGCGAAGCCTGGTGACGTCGTGCGGATCGCGATCGACGGCCTCGGCGAGCTGACCAACACCGTATCGCTCGTCAAGCACACCGGCGCCGAAGCAAAACCGACGCGTCTTCTGCGCGCGTGACCGGGCCGGCGCTGCGAACGTCGGCGCTCCTGGCTCCGCTCGTTGTGCTCGTGGTGCCGTTCCTCGTCTGGCCCGCAGTATTTGGACTCGTCGCGAGCTTCACCAGTTACACGCCGCTCGAAACTCGAGCGCAGTTCGTCGGCCTCGACAACTACGCCGCGATCCTCAGCGACCCGCAATTCGTCATCGCGTCGAGGAACGTCCTCGTCTTCACCGCCACCGGCGTCGCAGCCGAGCTCGTGCTCGGGTTCGCGATCGCCTACCTGCTGCGCCAGCCATTTCAGGGCCGCGCTCTTGTGCGCATCGCGCTGCTCGTGCCGTGGCTGGTGAGCCCCGTCGCGAACGGCGTCCTCTGGCACTTCCTCCTGACGCCCAGCATCGGCCCGCTCGACTACGCGCGCGGCTGGGCGGGTCTTCCGATCGGTCCGTCGCCACTCGGCGTGAGCGGTCTCGCGCTGCCTGCGGCGATCGCGATCGACGTCTGGCGGAAGGCGCCTCTCGTTGGTTTTTTGGTTCTGCCAGCGATGCTGGCGATCCCGCGCGAGCGCTGGGAAACGGCGACACTCGAGGGCGCGCGGCTCGCCGATCGTGTGAGGGTCGTCGCGCTACCGCCACTTGTGCCACTGCTCCTCACCATCGGGATGCTTCTCGTTGGCGACGGGCTCGGCGTTTTCGACAGCCTGCTGACGCTCACGGGCGGTGGCCCCGGCTCGGAGACCATCACCCCCGGGCTGTACGCGTATCAGCAGGCCTTCCGCGTGAACGATTGGCGTCTCGGCGCGACCGCCGGCTGGCTCGTGGCCGCATCGGTGCTTGTCATCGGGGCGGCGTATGTCCGCGCGACTCGGGTGTTCGTCCGTGATGCATATGCGCATTAACGCAAGGGCCGCCCTGCTCGCGGCGCTCCTGCTCGCCGCGCTTCTGCCGATCGTGTGGACGGTTCTCGCCTCGCTCGGGATCGTTCCGGACAACGCTGCCTCGCCACCGACCTGGCGCGGAGCGGCGTCGCTCGATGAGTACACCGACACGATCGGGGTCGCGGAGCCGCGTTTCGTGGGCGAGCTCGCGACGAGCGTTGGCGTCGCGCTCTTCGCGACTCTGCTCGTGATCGCGTGCGCTTTCCTGGGCGCGTACGGCCTTGCCCGATGGCGCTGGCGCGGCGCGACCGTGGTCGTTCCGTCGATGCTGGTCCTCGGAAGCCTGCCGGTGGTGGCCTATGTGGTCCCGCTCGCCGAGACAGTGCGCCGCCTCGGCCTGACCGACACGCTCGTCGGCGTCGGCCTCGCGCAAGCCGCCGGCGCAGCGCCCCTCGCTGTCTACATCCTCCACGGGTACCTCGCCAACCTGCCTGTGGAGCTGGAGGACGCCGCCCGTCTCGACGGCGCTGGCCTGCCTTCGATCGTTGGCCGGATCGTCTTGCCGGCCATCGGCCCGGCCGTCGTCGCCACGGCCGTGGTGATATTCGTGTTGCAGTGGAACTCGTTTCTCGTGCCGCTGGTCCTTGGTTCGGAGAACATTCGGACGATCCCGGTAGCGATGTCCGACTTCTTCACCTTCGAGCGCGAGCTCACCTGGCCCACCGCGGCCGCCGCGCTCGTGTCGTCGCTCCTGCCGCTCGTCGTTCTGATCGCGGCGGCGAACACGCTTTTGCAGCGCTTTCGGCTGGCTGAGGCGGACCCGGTCTAATGAAAGAGTCGACCCTGTTTCCGCCGGAGCAGCTTTTCGAGTTCTCGGTTCGTGTGTTCCGTCATTTCGGCGTACCGGAAGAGGACGCGCGAACCGCCGCGACGGTTCTTCTGGCCGCGGACCTGCGGGGCATCGACTCGCACGGCGTTGCGCGATTGCACTCCTATTTCGACATGCTCAGGCTCGGTCGCATCGAGCCGAAGGCGAAGGTGACCATCGTCCGGGAGTCGCAGAGCACCGCGACCGTCGACGGCGGCAACGGCCTCGGTCTGGTCGTCGGTCCGCAGGCGAACGCGATCGCGATGGAGAAGGCCGACGCTAACGGCAGCGGCTGGGTGAGCGTCCGCAACACGAACCACTTCGGCATCGCGGGGTATTACGTGCTCGAAGCGTTGAAGCGTGATCTCATCGGCTGGGCCATGACGAACACAACCAAGCTCGTTGCTCCGCTGTGGGGCGCCGAGCGGATGCTCGGCACCAATCCGATCGCGATCGCGTTCCCCGGACTCGAGGAGCCCGCGATCGTCATCGACATGGCGACGACCGCGGCGGCGTACGGAAAGATCGAGATCGCGCGGCGCGCCAAGAAACCGATTCCGACGGGATGGGCCATCGACCGGAACGGCGCGTCGACCACCGACCCGAACGCGATGATCGATGGAGGCGCGATGCTGCCGCTCGGGTCCGATCGCGACCGTGGCGGTCACAAGGGGTACGGCCTCGCGGTGATGGTCGACGTGCTCTCCGCGGTGCTCTCGGGCGCGAACTGGGGACCGTTCGTTCCGCCGTTCGCGCTTCGTCAGGAGATCCCCACGCGCTCCGTGGGAAAAGGGATCGGCCATTTCTTCGGCGCACTGCGCATCGACGCGTTCATAGATAAGGACGAGTTCAAGCGGCAGATCGACGACTTCATCCGGACCCTGCGGAAGACGCGGCCCGCGCCCGGCACCGCGGGGCCGCTCATTCCCGGCGATCCAGAGCGCGAAGCCGAAGCGATCCGCGGACGCGAGGGTATTCCGCTCGTGACCGCAGTCGTGGATGAGCTTCGCGATATCTCGCGGCAGACCGGCATCTTGCTGGGGAACGCTGGCTAGGCAAGTTTCAGAGAGCTGTGCCGCGCGATCGCCGCGAAGTCCGCGTCGTTATGGAGAAGCGATGCGCCCGCCCGAATGACGGGCACCGCGATCAAACAATCGCTCAGACTTCGGAGTGTCTCCCCGGCGTCGCGGCACGCGCGATAGATGACACCCGCCTCCTCGAAGTCGGCCAGCCCTTCGAGGGGCAGCACCTGGAAGGCGAGCAGTCGTGAGCGAAGCTCGCGAACGCCAAGGCCCGATCGTGCTCCGGCCAGAAGCTCCATGACGATGATCTCGGTCAGCGCGATGTCCTCGTCGCGCTCGATCAGTCCTCGGAGCCTGACCGCGACGTCGTGATCGGTACCGCTCAGGAACTCGACCCAGGCAGAACTGTCGGGGACGATCAGATCTTCGGCACCCGCGCCTTCCGCATGCGGACCAGGTCACCGTCCCACCCCGCACCCTCCAGATCCAGCATGTCGCGGCGCCGCCGGTCTCCGACGAGCGCACGAAGCGCGAAATCGATCGCGGCGCGCTTCGTTGGGAGCCGATAGAGCCGCATCACCCGCCGCACCAGCTTCTCGTCGATTACGACATTGGTTCTCGCCATGAGATGACGATACACCCTGGTACACTATGATGTGTATTGCTTGGCGCTTGACTCCGGGGTAATTATTGCGCCGGGGGAAGGGGACGATGCGCGTCTTTTCCGCAGCGGTGCTTCTCGTCGCGGTGCTCTGCGCCAGCGCTGAGGCCTACGTAGCCCCGGCCGCGGCGTTCTGCCAGGATCCGCGTGGGCCCGTGTCGTCTGTCTACATCCCGAACGTGACGAAGACGCTCGGCGGCCCGAGCGGCTGGTCGACACCGTTCATCATCCAGAACATCGGGGCCGCGAGCACAGATGTCGAGGTGCGCTTCCTTCCTTTCGGCAGCGGTTCTCCCGTCGCTTGCCGCAACGTGCTTGCTTTGGCGCCGGGCGCCTCATTCGCCGACATTCCGAGCAACGACCCGGACCTCCGAGACAACAGCCAGTTCTCCGTTCTCGTTCGAGCGTTCGGGTCAGACGTCGTAGCCGTGGTGAATCAGCAAGCCGGCAGCGGAGCATCCCAGGAGGCGGACGCATATGTCGGCGCCTCGACCGGGTCAACGACCGTGTTCCTGCCGAACATCGTGCGCCGGTTCTACGGCTTTCACAGTCCGATCATCATCCAGAGCATCTACATCAGCCCGGTCGATACATCGACGCTTGTGACCGCGAACTTCGTCTCGTTCGACGGCACGAAGACGGCAACCATCACGCGAACTCTCTGCTGTGGCCAGTCGCAGGTCATCGAACCGAATGTGGAACCGCCGCTCGCCGACGGCACGCAGTACGCGGTAACAGTCACGGCGACCCATCCGATCGGCATCCTCGTGAACACGCACCGCGATGAGGGCGTCTCGACGCCGGTCATGTACTCGGTCAACGGAATCGCGAGCGACGCCGGCGCCGCCACGCTCTACGGTCCCTACGCGGTCAAGAACGTCGCCGGAGTGGGCCGCGGCATCTCCACCATCGTCGTGGAGAACATGGGCCTGGCCAGCGTCAGCCCCACACTCACCTTCACCACGCTCGGTGGCGGCCCCTCGACCACCATCAGCGGTCCACCGACGAGCCCGGGGCGGTCGTGGGTGTTCGATCCGCGATACACCGGGGGTGACACGACGAAGGCGATATGCGGAGCCGCGGCATCGCCGGGCTGCCTTGGCGACGGGGAGTACTCGTTCGTCGCGCAAGGGTCAGGGTCGATCGCCGCGCAGGTGAATGTCATCTGGGAAAGCGCGAGCGGTGAGCCGCAGACCGCGGCCGGCTACATCGCGATCGCCCGGCCGTCGGCGAAGGTGTACTTGCCAAACCTCACCCGGACGCTCGGCGGCGCCGATGGCTGGACCACGCCGTTCGTGATCCAGAGCGCGGGCGCGACGAACGTCAAGGTCTCCTGGTACCGCTTCTCGGACGGCTCGCTGGTCACCACCCAAAACCTCGCTGTTACCGCGGGCTCGGCGCTCCGGGTCGACCCGCGGGGTGTCCCGGCGCTGAGCGACGACACGCAGTATTCGGTGGTGCTCGATGGTGGCAGCCAGAACATCGCAGCCATCGTTACCGAGCTCAACTATTCCGGCGGGGACGGCGCGATGATCTACCCAGGATTCCCTCCCTGCGCAGACCCTTGCCGCCCATAGCCGGCGCAGGAGCCTAGCGCTCGAGGACGCGGCGGCGGCGGCCGCTGCGGGCGCCATGCACTGCCCGCAGTGGGCCGAGCACGAAGTAGAACAGTCCAGCGACCAAGGGCGGTGCGCCCAGCAATGCGAGCGCGATGCTCCCAAGTCCGGTCCCGATGTTGATGACGTCCGCTTCGATCGCGTAGCGCGCGTCAAAGAGGTCGAGCCGAGTCAGCTGCAACACGTGTCGCCTCCGGAGGGCGTACAGGTACATGAGCAGGAACACCACGAACACCGCGACGTACCCCGTGCCGTAGATGACGATGAGCTGGGCCAGCTGACTGGATTCGATATGCGCGGTGCTGGCCGGATCAAACATCTGGCCAAACACAAGGGTCGCCAGAAACTTGAGCGGGTGCACATACAGGAGGACGACGAAGAGAAGGAGCGCGTTGAGAACGATCATCGGGCCATCACCGAGGCCGTACCGCCTGAAGAATTCTCGGTGCAGTACCAGATCCAGATCAGCGCCGCGAACGACGGCGCGAAAGCCACGAAGCTCCGCAGCGTGTGAACCAGATCGGCGTAGGAGCTCGGGACCTGAAGCGAGACAACAAGCGGGGTGAGCGCGAACGCGAAGACCGCGTCGGAGAAACCTTCCAGGCGCGACGTTTCGGCACGGCGTTCGCTGGCCATCCGGCCGGGATGCTAGCCCTCGGGCGACAGCACCTCGGCCACACGCGGGTCGCTGTGCTGCGCAGGGATCAGGGCGAACGAAAGCACCGCGGCGATCAGCTCGAGCCCGACGGCGCCGAGGAACGCGAGCTCGAGTGAGATCGGCGCCACCGCACCACCGAGCGCCGACCCCACCGGGAAGCCGATGAAGTTGAGCGACATCGAGACAGCGAACGCGCGGCCGAGCCAGGCGGGATCCGTGCGTCTCTGGCGCAACGTGAAGAGGACCACGTCGAACGGTCCGGTCGCGAGCCCGATGACGCCCATTGCGAGCGCCGCGAACAAGAGATTGGGAGAGAACAGCACGACGCCGTAGCCGATCCCGGTGAGCACCATCGCGGCCGCGAGGAGCTGCCGCTCGCGGCCTTCGGTCCCAACTCGGCCGACGAACAGCACCGAGACCGCCGCGGTCACACCCATGAGCGCGAAGAGCTGGCCCACCTGCGCGGCGCCGCCGCCCAGCCGCGAGAGAACGAGGACCGGCAGCCCGATGTAAAAGAGGCCATTGGCGATGTTCGCGGTGGACACCGAGATCCCGAGGCCGCGCAAGGTGGCGTTTCGCCAGGTGTAGACGAGACCGGCCCACGCATCGGAGAGCAAACCGCCGTGCGGAACCCGACCGAGGGGATCGCGGAGCGGAACGGTGATGATCGCGGCGATCGCGTAGAACGCCGATGTCAGCGCGAGCGCCCAGACGCTGCCCACGGTCGCGACGAGCACGCCAGCGATCGCGGGACCGAAGATGCTCGAAACGACGTAGCCGTTGCTATCGACCGCGTTCGCTCGTTCCCAGAGCGGTCGCGGAACGATCAGCGGGAACATCGTGCGAACGCCAGTGGTCGACAGCGGGAAGGTCAGCGACATGACCGTGACGATCGCGAGCAGGAAAAACTCCGACAGGAGGTCGGCTGCACCGAGCCCGGCGATGAGCGCGAGCGCCGCGGCGGCGACGACGTAGTCGACGACCATGAGCTTCACGCGGCCATGGCGATCGAGAAGGGCGCCCGCGATCGGGCTCATGACCAGACCGGGCGCCAGCGCGAGGAACGTGACGGCGCCGGCGAGCCCCGGAGAATTGAATCGGTCGAGGGCGAAGAGGACGAGGATGAGCTGGACCATCGTCGTCGCCGTGCGCGCGAGCAGCATGCTGGCGATGAGGCGCGGCAAACCAGGGATCTGAAAGAGGCGCCAGTAGCTCGGGGACGCCTCGGTGGTGACCGCTATTTCCTGCTCTCCTGCTGGGCGCGCTCCCAGTCATCGCGCAGCACCTCGCCCATCCAGACATCGTGCCAGCGGCCGTCGCGGTAAAACTCTTGACGCAGCACGCCGGACTGCCGGTAGCCGGCCTTCTCTAGAGCGCGAATCGAGGCCCGGTTCTCCATGAACGCGCGAGTGCGGATCTTGTGCAGGTTCAGCTCGCGAAAGCAGAAGGCTGTCCGCAGCTTCATGGCCTCGGACGCGATGCCCTTCCGCCACGTCGATTTGTCGCCGATGACCAGACCGGTCTCGCCGTGGCCGTGGCGATGGTCGATCCCGTGAATGCCAGTCGTTCCGACGATCCGGCCGTCAACCTCGATCGCCCAGGCAACGCCGGTCGGATCCTCTCCGGTCCTCTTGAACCAGTCTTCCTCCTGCGAATCCGAAAACGGCCCGATGCCCGGCAGGAACCGAAGTGTCTCGGTGTCCTCGAACCATCGTTGGTAACTCGACAGATCTTCCTTCCGCGGAGGCCGCAGGGTGCACTTTTCTCCGCGAAGCACCGGGCCGAACATCAGGGGACCGCGAGATAGCCCGGACCTGGGCGTTGCAACCGATGCGCCGCGATGAGATCCGCGAGCAGCGGCCACTCGACCGGCCAGCTGAACCACTTCCCCACTTCATCCTGGTGCGCGAGCACCGCGGCGCGCACGCCGATCAGCACGAGCTCGGCGAGCGCCTGATCCTGATTCGCTTTCCACGGTTTGTTCCACACCTGGTCCCAGCGCGCGAGCTCGCTCGTGTGGCGATGCCCGCCCTTACCGTCGTCGACCGCGATGTCGCGCGACACGACCGCGGCGACCGTCTCCAGTTTCTCGCGCACCTTCCGCAGCGCGGGCGCCTCGAGGCCGAGCTCGCCCTTCACATCGTCAAGCTTCGACGGTCCCGCCGATTTCAGATGCCGCACGAGACGCGAGCGCTCGTCGCCGGCGCCGTCCGCTTCGGCGAGCGCGGCGCGAGCCAGCGGATCGATCGCGCGCATCGCCGCCTGATGGCAGAGCAGCACCTTGCCGCGATGCACCTTCAGCGCGAGCACCCCCGGCCGCAGCGCGAGCTCGCCGCCCCACGGCCACTTCGTCTTGGGCCACGATCCGAACCCCGCCGAGCCGCGCTTGTAGGGCTCCTCGTGTGTCGCCGCGAAGAGACTCGGCAAGGCAGAATCCTGCGTCAGCGTCAGCACGCCTCGGTCGACGAGAAAAGCCTCAGCCTCGTCGAGCGTCTCGAGCTTCCGATCCGCCGTGAGCCGACAGTCGTGCAGCCGCTTTTGGCGGAGCTCCGCTATGGAGTTCACGGGTGCGAGCGTAGCCATCGCTGAATCACTCGGCGTCCAACCCATGGAAACCGTGCCGCAGCCGCGCAACTGCCAGTAGTGTCAAGCCGTGCATTCCCCTACGCGGACGCTCGCACGGCAGCGCCTGCGGGTCATCGCCGTCATCGCTCTCGCTTTCGTTCCTCTCGTGCTCATCGAGACCGCCATCATCGGCCAACAGGCAGAGGCCGGCCGCGAGAGTATCGAAGCCGGGCGTTTGGCATTGGTCCGCTCCGCCGCGGGCGCGGCGGACGGCTTCGTGGACGGCAACCTCCTCACCCTTCATGCGCTGACACAGACCCGCTCGATCCGGGGAGCCGATGCCGACACCGTGAATACGGTCCTGCGCCCGATCATCGAGAACGACCCGAACTGGCTCACGATCGGCCTGTCCGCGGCGGACGGCCGGAACCTCTCGAGCCTCACGACTGCCGCGCACAGCGTGAACATCGCCGACCGCGACTATTTCCAGGCCGCCATCACCGGCAACGACGGCGTTGGCTCCGTACTCGTGACGAGAGGCACGCTCCGGGCGAAGACGATCGTCCTCGCGGTCCCTGTCGCGTTCGACAACGGGACGAAGGGCGTGCTTTCCGGAGCGCTATCGCTCGCGAACATCGAGAAACAGCTGAGCGACGTGGTGCCGGGCGCCGCGATCGACCTCCGTGTCATCGACCGCCTCGGGCACCAGTTCATCGGTCCCGGCAGCGACGCCGACACCCTCCCGGATCAAAACTCGCTGCCCGAGGTCCAACGGGGTTTAGCCGGACTCTCGAACACCATCCTGTCTAACGACCGCGCCGGTCGCGAAACCCTTGTTGCCTTCGCGCCGGCGGCGCGCGCGGGATGGGTCATCGTCCTCTCCGAGCCCACGTCTTCCGCGTTCGCGCTCCCGGACGGGCTCACGCGCGCCGCCGTCCTGCTCACGCTCGTCGGACTGATCGCCGCGCTCGGCATCGCGTGGTACTTCGGCGGCCGCGTGGCGCGCTCGTACGTCGCCGTCGAGGGTGCTCGCGCCGAGACCGAGACGGAGCGGTTCCGGCTCTACGAAGCGCTCCGACATGCGCCCGCGCGGGTCGGCATGCTCCTCGGCCCGGACCTTCGTTTCGCGATCGTGAGTCCGGCGCAGCTCTCGGAAATGGGGCTCACCGAGAGGGACGTCATCGGCCGGCCGTTCGCTGAACTCGACACCGACCCGAGCCATCGCGCTGCGCTCGAACAGGTCTATCGGACCGGCGAGCCGCGCATCTCCCGTGAGTCGCCCACGCGCACCCGCCTCTCGACTGGCGCGACCGTCGACGGCTACTTCAACAGCACGATCGTCGCGACACGCAGCGCGTCAGGAGCGATCGATGGAGTCATCTATTTCGCCGCCGACGTAACCGATCTCGTCCTGGGACGCAAACGCGTGGAGGAGCTCGCCGCGGCCGTCGCGGGAGAGCGCGACGAGCTGCAGCACATCCTCAACGAGCTCCCCGAAGGGGTCGTCTTGATGCGCCGCGACGGCCAGGTCACGAGGAACCGCATCGCCGACGAGCTTCTGGGGACGACCGAGCTCCGCGACTTCCCTATCAACCGCGCGCTCGACGGCGAGGATGTCCGCGGAGAAGAGATGGTGATTCACAACGCGGTTCGCGACGAGGATCTCAGCATCCTGGTGAGCGCCGCGCCAGTGCGGCGCCATGGGGAGATCGTCGCCGCAGTCTCGGTGTTCCAAGACATCTCCAAACTGCGCGCGTTCGAACGTCAGCGCACCGAGTTCTTCAGCATGGCGAGTCACGAGATCCGGACGCCGGTCACCGCGATCCTGCTGCAACTCGATCTCGCGCTTCGACAGATCTCGCGCGGCGACGGCTCGAACACGCAGGAGATGCTCCGCAAGGCGCGGATCCGCACGAAGACGCTCGCGGCGCTCGTCAACGATCTGCTCGACATGTCGCGTCTCGATGTCGGCAAGTTCGCGCTCGAGCTCGAGGACCTCGACCTCGCGTCGGTCGTACAGCGCACGGTCGAGGAGTACCCCAGCGATGAAGACCACGCGATCCGCGTTGTGTCGGACGGCGGGGCGCTACCGGTGACAGGCGACCCGCGCCGAATCGTGGAGGTGCTCGAGAACCTCCTGAGCAACGCGGTCAAGTACAGCCCGGAGGGCGGCGGGGTCACGGTCAAGATCGGACGCGAGGAGGACCAGGCGGTGGTCCGCATCCTCGACGAGGGCCTCGGCATCCCGGAGACCGAGCGCGGTCAGATCTTCGAGCGGTTTTTCCGAACATCTGTCGCGAAACCCTACGGCGGGGTCGGTCTGGGCCTGTACATCAGCAAAGAGATCGTCACGCGGATGGGCGGGAACATTGAGCTTGAGTCGAGCAGCCCCAAAGGCAGCGTGTTCCGGGTGAGCCTTCCGCTCCAGCGAGTGGCGGCGACCTCAGCGGACTAGCTTGGTCGCTTAACTACGCGTCCTCGCGCCGAGTGGTATACCCGCGCGGGCTATCGGCTCTGAAACAAGGGGGGTGTTGATGAGGCAGATGGGTACTCGCGTTGTCATCGCGGCAGCCTTCGCAATCACCGTGCTCCTGGCATCGCAATCGGTCGCGTACGCATCCGGACCAAGCGTGAGCGGGGGCGGAGTCGTCGACGGCGCCACAGGAACGACCTCGCAGCTCGGATTCACCGCATCGTCGTCGGGTGGACATTTCCTCTGCGTGATGGCAGGGCGCTCAGGCGGATTCCCGTTTGGGCCCTGGGCCAGCATCCAACAAATGCACGTGGAAGGAAACGTCAGGGCCGGCTCGCTCAGCATCGCGGTCGACGGATCGGCCACCTTTAGCGGTACGGCGACCATCCACGTCGTCGGCAAGACAGACTCGGGCGAGGTCCTCACAGCGACGCTCACAGGCATCGCTTACACGTCCTGGCAGACCGCCGGAGGTGCAGGCGTCGCGCGCCACAAACTCAACGTTGATGTTCCCGGGGGGACGTTCGGTCCCGCCTTCCTCCGTTCGGGGCACATCACGATCAGGCCGTAGCTCAAAAGCGATTGGGGAGGTTTCTCATGAAGCGATTTGCAGCGATCCTCGCGGTCCTTGCCCTCGTACCGGCGCTCGGCAGCGGGGCGCAGGCATCGAGCGACAACGTGTCGGCGATGTTCGATTTCCACATCTCGGATGCGTTCATTCAGTCACTCGGTGAGCCGACGCAGACCGGCGCTAAGGCGACAGCAACTTCAAACGGCGATCACGTTCGGGTCGTCGGAATGGGGACGTTCAACACGGCCGCTGGGAGGGCTACCGGTGGCGGCACGTTCGTTCATACAAACGCGAGCGACGCGATCGTCGGCTTTGGAACCTGGACGGCGACGAGCCTCACTAGCTTCACCTTGTACGGCTGTGGGGTCCGCGGCGGGGAGCCAGTCCCCGCGAACCTTTGCGGCGGATTGGCCACGATGAAGGTCCACATCAGCGCCACCGTGGTGAATCCTCCGATCGGCCACAAGGAGGCTGACGCGATCCTGGTCGTGGACTGCAAGCTCGGCACGCCGCCGGCCACAGCTCACGAGGGGATTCTGTGGGACGGCAGGCCCGGGGCGCCGAATTTCGACACGACCAATGACAGCGGGCACGGTGAAACCCTGTTCCTTTCGCGGAGCCACTCGGGCGGATAGCCGCGAACTTCGCAACGTCGCATGAGGGAAGACCCCCGGTCATCCGGGGGTCTTCCCTATGCGGCAGTGCCGTTGAAGTACGACTGCGCCTTAGTCCACGCCGCTCGTGCGGCGAGTCGTCCCGTCGCGCGCGCGTCGAGATCACCCTGCTCGAAATGGATTCCGCCGTAACGTCGCGATATTCCCGCCTGGTCAGCGGCGTCGGAGAAGGTGTCCCACGAGAGCGTGATGTCCTGGGCTGGCGCGAGGCCGGGCTCGACCGCCGAGCTGCCGGCCGCAAGCGTGACGGAGGCACCAAAGCGATCGCTGCCCGTAAAGAGCCGGAGGATCTCGGCCCCGGCCGCGCTGAAGTTGCTGTGCCCGGATGAGTACTCGGGGAAGGGCGGGGTCGGGAACGACCGGGCCTGGTACGGGAACCAATCCTCGCCGCGGATGGTCCGCGTTCCCTGGCCCGGGCCACCCCACGCATGGACCTGTTGGCCCTGAAAGAGATAGCGGATCGCGGTGATCGGGCGTACGGATGCGAACGCACACTTGTTGTCCCACGCGCAGATGCCCGCGTCGAAGATCGCGTTTGTCAGCGCAAAGAAGAGCTTCACCGCCTGATCGAGATCGCGCTCGCTGTCGCCGCCGTGGTCGCGGTGCGCGACCAGCTGCGCGAACAGGTCCCAGTGGCCAGGCGGAAGCTCGGACCGCGGCCCGTCGGCCCAGTAAAGCGCAATCACCTTCTGCTCGTCGGTGAGGCCGGCGCTGAGCTCGAGGAGCACCTCGGCCTGCACGACGAATTCGCTCGAGCCATACCGCGCCGGGCCAGTGGCTGAGCGTTGCTGCGCGCTCGAGGTGAGGGCGAAGGGGGTCACGCGCTGCCATTGCGCGCCGACGAACCGCGGCGTGACCACCGCGCCGCTCCCGTCAACGTAGCGCAGAGGCTGCCACAGGTTCGGGTGGCTCACCGTTAGAGGGTCGAATGGGAACCGGATGTCCATCGGCGCATTCCCGGGAATGAATCCGGTGTAGTCCGAGTACGCGACACCCGGAGTCCCGCCCGGCTCGTCACCGAGCTGATTCGCGCCATCGTGATGTCGAAACGCCAACACCGCTTCTGAGGCGAGGTTGCCGATACCGGTCGGCGTCCGCGCGTCGAGCGAGTGGTCGGCCGGATCGAACCCCAGGCTCGCCATCAGCGGACCGAAAACGGTCGCAACGCTCGCCGGAAAGAGATCGGCCGCGGCGCGATACGCAGCGAAGCTGATCGCCTGCTCCTTATTCGCGAGCGATCGCTCCCGCGCCGGGCGCCGCAACGCACCGCCCAAGCGCGTGCCGACCGCGAGGCGGTCATAGGCAGCCCACGCGTCGAAGATGCAGGTATGCGCGATGGCGAGCGCCCGTGAAACCATTGGCGGCCCAAGCTTCGAATCGCGCACCCCTTGCAGGAACGCGTTGTTCCAGAGCAGCAGGACGTTCCGGCGTTCCGTCTTCGAAGCTGCCGCTTGGAACGGGTTGAGGAAAACGAGTCCGCCCGCTCCGACAGTCATCAAGAACTCACGACGCGAAATCGCGTAGTGCACCCTCGCCCTCCCCCGTGGTTCCCCCCGCGAATCTTACCGGCCGTGAGGGCGTCGTCGCGCCAGCCGACCGACCGTCACCACGGCAGGCCGGCCCAGCGCCTGCCCTAGTGTTCACCGCCGTGCGTCGACTGGGGGGCTGGGCACCTGAATATCTCGCTGCGATCGTCGGCTCGACCGACGACGCCGTGATCGGAAAGACCCTCGACGGCACGATCATCAGCTGGAACGAGGGCGCCGAGCGGATCTATGGGTACGCCGCGGACGAGGCGATCGGACAGCCGATCTCGATTCTCATCCCAGCGGACCGGTCCGACGAGCTCCCGTCGATCCTCTCGCGGATCGCTCGTGGCGAGCGCATCGACCACTACCTGACCAAGCGCGCTCGCAAGGGCGGGGAGGTGATCGATGTCTCTGTGACGATCTCGCCGGTGCAAGACGCGACGGGGAAGATCGTCGGTGCGTCCGCGATCGCGCGCGATGTCACGGCGCAAGCAAAGGCCACGAAGGAAGCGCTTCGCATCCGGGAGGAATTCATCTCGGTCGCGGCCCACGAGCTGCGTACGCCGCTTACGACCATGTATGCGCGGCTTCAGCTCGTCGAACGCCGCCTTGCGCGGAACGAGCTCGACCCGGCGATCGTGCTGCGCGACGTCACGCTCGTGCGTCAGGCGGCCGACCGCTTGAAGGCCCTCATCGATCGACTGCTCGATATCTCGCGCATCACATCCGGGCAGCTCCAGGTCGAGCGTGAGGCGACCGATGTCGCGGCGATGATCCAGTCGGTCGCGTTGATGCTGGCCGAGACGTCCGGCCGCCAAATCGCACTGCAGGCATCGGATTCTCTAGACAACTATCAGGCGGCCGTGGACGGGGTGCGGATCGAGGAAGTGCTCGTGAACCTGATCGACAACGCGGTGAAATACAGCCCGCACGATACGGCGATCGACGTCGAGCTTGCCTCGACCCCCGCTGCGATCCAGATCGCGGTGCGCGACCGCGGGCCGGGCATCGAGGCAGCCGAGCGCGCGCGGATCTTCGAACCGTTCCACCGCGCGTCGCCCGCCGCCGGGCCGGGCGTCGGGCTCGGCCTCCACATCGCGAGGGAGATCGTCGAGCTGCACGGAGGAACGCTCACCGTCGAGGCGCCCGTCGACGGCGGAAGCCGATTCGTCGTGACCGTGCCGCGCAACTCGGAGAACGGATCAGGCGGCGCCCCCTCCTAGACGCGGATTGATAGAGGGATCGGCACGGCGAGGCCTCTCGCGCCGGCCCGGGAGGTGACGAACGTCCCGGCCTCATCGCGCACACGCTCGAGCTGATCGAGCCCCAGACGCGCGCGACGCACGCGCTCGCGCGAGAGGGCGATGACCGTGGCTTGGACATGGCCGCCGGCGGGGTACGGATCGGTCGTCCCGCGAAGGCCGAACTTGAGATAGACCGGCGCGGCGATCCGTACGAACTCCGCGATCTCGTGAAACCGGACGAACCCGCCGAGGTTGTCCGGGCACTCGACGTAGATATCGAGCGGGAGATCGACCGCGGCACGGATCGCGGCGATCTGAACGAGCGTGAGGTCCGTCGGCAGGTTGATCGTGTTCGCGCCCAGATCGGCGATGACCCGCGCCGACGCGGGGTTCGCGACGGGAAGCATGACCGAGACCTTCGCTTGCATGTCGGCCGGCAGCTCACCTGCGGCACGCATCGCGGCGAATGTCGAGAGTGCGCCCAGGTCCTGAATGAGGACGCTGCGGATCCCGTGCTCGGCTGCGCGGCGGATGTCCTCGAGAACGGCGACGAGCTGCTCCGTCCCGCGGGCGGCCGGCGCAACGAGTGGACCAACCGGCGCGCGGGCCATCGCAGACGTGTCCCATCCCGCGTTCGGCCGCGCAAAGAGGCTGACCTCGACGCCAGCGGTCGCCCCCAGACGGGCCATCTCGTCGAGCTCCTCATCCGTGTGCATGAACACGCCGCTTCCTTGTGAGACGCGCACGACGGGGACGGCGCGCCGCTCGGCTTCCTCCAGCACAGCCTCAAATGCACGCGGCCCTTCGGTGCTCGGGATCTCGACGCGGTAGTGCGCGCCATCCGGAAAGCGCTTCGGCGAGTCGGGCAGCTCCGAGAGGTCGTGATCCGGCAACCCGATGGAGGCGAGGAAGCGTCGAGTCGCGCTACGTGCCATTGCGTGCCCTCGCGTACAGCACCGGTCGGTCGCGTGAGGGGATCAGGACGGCGACCGAGGGGTGCTCGCGCCGCACGACGTCGACGAGGTGCGCCGGAAATCCCAGGTTCTGCGGGAAGGTGTCGTAGTGCATCGGCACGAGGACGTCGACGCCGGCATCGTCGGCAAGCCGCGCGGCCTCGCGATGATCCATGTTCCCGACGACCCCAGCGGCCTCGCGGAAATGGTCGCGGCCGTTGATCGGAAGGAGCGCGACGTCAACGCCGAGCGCGCGGAGTCGCTCCGCCTGCCCCTCGTACACGAGGGTGTCGCCCGCGTGATAGACGCGCGCGACACCGTCGTCGAGCACGTACCCGAGATAGCGGTAGAGGCCGCCGGAGAGCTCGCGGCCG
>Ga0207646_10000437_pt1 | contig 55790 bp, 49 predicted proteins | sample KBSK5502metaG_FD_184343 | JGI IMG/M metagenome (GOLD analysis project Ga0207646, IMG submission 184343) | Corn, switchgrass and miscanthus rhizosphere microbial communities from Kellogg Biological Station, Michigan, USA - KBS K5-50-2 metaG... | ecosystem: Host-associated > Plants > Roots >...
AGACGCACGTCAGCCGCGTGCTCAGCAAGCTGGGCCTGCGCGACCGGACCCAGGCGGTCGTCACCGCCTACGAGTCAGGACTTGTCGTTCCGCACGAGCGCGAGCAGAGATAACCCGGGCGCATCTCCGCCGTCAACACTTGGGTGCTTAAGCCGGTGATGGCTGCCGCGGGTGCTGGTCAGATCGAATCCCGCGGCCTGTAACGCCTTGATCAGTTCTGCTCCGGACACCACCGGCAGCGATGAGTCTCGCCACCCATTGTGATCTTCTCCCGGGTTGCGTGGCTGGCGCTTGCCCTGATCGTACCCGTGCCGCACGGCGCGGATCAGCCTCTCGCAGCGCCCGCAGCAGCAGGATCTGGCCGGAAACGGGGGGGCTGAAGCCGCAGTTGCAAGGCCCGCCCGGTGTGCCCTGGATGTCCCGGGTGGGTAGATCTTCAGGGTGACTCGCCGAGTTGAGGAGAGGCCATGACCGCTGCTGACACGGACTCTGGCTCGCTGATCTCCGAGCGGGTGGCCGGGGGCATCCTGCCCAAGGTGCTCACCACGTTCGACATGGTCGCGATCTTCGTCGCGATCGTCTTGTTCATCACCAACGCGGCCGTGGTCCAGTCCGCCGGGCCGTCGGCGTTCGGCTGGTGGATCATCGGGTTCGTCGTGTTCCTGATCCCGTGCGCGATCGCCACGGGGCAGCTCGGCGCGATGTTCCCCGGCGAGGGGTCCATCTACCTGTGGACGCACAAGGCGTTCGGGCCGTTCTGGGGGTTCTTCGCCGGCTTTTGCGCCTGGTGGCCGGGGGTGCTGGTGATGGTGGCCACCGGCACGTCGATGGTCGCGTTCCTCGGCTACGCGTTCCCGGCGGTGAACGGCTGGCCCATCCAGTGGCAGGGCGTGCTGATCATCGGGCTGATCGTGGTGTCCGCGCTGGTCGCCATCCTGCGCTTCCGTGTCACCCAGAACCTGGTCAACATCGTGTTCGCGCTCTACGGGCTGGCCATCCTGGCGATGTTCGCGGCCGGGATCGTTTACCTGGCCAAGGGGCACCACGCGGTGGTGAACCCGTGGGACTTCGCGGCCTGGAAGTCCAGCGCCGCGCACGGCATCAACTTCACCAACTGGACCTTCTTCGGCCTGGTCGTGCTCGCCCTGCTCGGCGTGGAGGTCCCGCTGAACATGGGCGTGGAGATCCGCCAGCAGCGGTCGGTGACCCGGTACCTGCTGTGGGGCTCGCTCGTCGTGGTAATGGCCTACCTGCTGGCCACCTGGGGGGTCATGGTGACCGTGCCGACGTCCAGTTCGGCGGGCATCACCGCGGTGGCCACCGTGGTCGGCATCGGCCTGGGCAGCGTGTTCGGCAAGATCACCGCGATCATCCTCGCGCTGTTCTTCCTGTTCATCACCGTGGTGTACAACTACTCGTTCGCCCGGCTGATCTTCGTCTCCGGGCTGGACCAGCGGCTGCCCAAGGCGATGTCGCATGTGAACAAGGCGCGGGTGCCGGACGTCGCGGTGTGGGTGCAGACCATCATCGCCGCGGTGTTCACGCTGCTCGCCTTCGTGGTGATCCCGAGCGTCACGAGCGGCAGCTCGGTGAACGCCGAGACCAGGATCTACGACGTGCTCCAGGCGGCGGTCACCGTCATCTGGTGCATCTCGATCGTGATCCTGTTCGTGGACATCCTGATCATCCTGCGCCGCTTCCAGGCCCAGTTCCAGGCACGCCGGATCGCCCACCCCGCGGTGTTCTGGGCCTGCTCGATCATCGGCGGCCTCGCCTCCCTGATCGGGGTCATCGCCACGCTGTCCGGCTCCTGGGCGCCCAAGCTCATCAGCAACAGCGCCGGGTCGGTCACGGTGTTCGGCGCGACGATCACCTACGGCACCTGGTTCTGGTGGATCGGCGGCATCACGCTGGCCTCGCTGGCCGTGGCCACCCTGCTGTACCTGGTGGGCCGGATAAGCGGGCCGGGCGACGCCCCGGTCCCGGCCGGGGCCGGGCGGCACCGGGCATCGGGCACGGACGGCTGACCGCGGCGCCGCCAGCGGGGCCGGGGCCGCTGTCCCGCACGCGCGCGCCGGGGACAGCGCCCGGCGCGTGGTGCTCCGGGCCTGCGCGGGCGGCTCGTTCATAACCGGCGCGCGGTGGCGGTGGGCGGCGAGATGCACACCTGGGCTGGTCCGTGCGGGCCGGATGATCTCGCGCTAACTTGTGCGGGACCGCGCCGGCTGCCCGCCGCCGGGCCGGGCACCCAGCGACAGGGGAGGACCCATGACCAGCACCGCCACCGAGCCCCGCCCGAACGGCCAGCCGCACATGCCCCGCACCTCCGCCGACGCGGTGCGGGACAACGCCCTGTACGCCGCCCGGCTGGCGCAGCGCGCGGCGGAGATCCGCGCCAACCCCGAGGCGCACAAACCCAGGCTCGTGCTGTCCCGGCACGTCCGCGGCGAGAGCTTCCTCGACCAGATCGCCGACGCGGTGAACCGGTTCTGCGGGTCGATGTGGGTGTTCCTGGCCATCACGATCGGCATCGTGGTCTGGCTGTTCGCCGGCAACGTCGTCGGGTTCGACAAGACGCCGTGGCCGCTGCTGCTGACGATCTTGAACCTGCCGCAGCTGTCCATCATGATCTCGCTGCAGGTGAGCGCCAACCGGGCACAGACCGCCAGCGACAAGCGCGCGATCGCCGACCACGAGACGCTCATCGCGCTGCACGAGATGGCCAGGCAGCAGCTGGACATCCTGCACGGCCAGGACACGGTGCTGGCGATCTTGCACAACTTCGCCAGCAGGGACCTGCCGGGCCGGCAGGAGGAGATCATGACGAACTGCAGGCAGATCCTGGCGAAGCTGGACAGCCGGCCGGCGGCCGGCTGACGGAGCCCGGCACGCCCCCGGGAACCAGCCCGGGCGCCCCTGCGTCCAACCGGTGTCCCATCCTCCAGCGACGCCGGAGCGGCACCATGGCGGTCCAACTCACCTCTGCCCAGCGGGCGGTCGCGGCCGGTGTGGCCGCCGCCGGGCTGCTCATCGGGGCGTTCACCCTCGGCACCAGTACGCGGGGCACGCCGCCCGCCAGCGCGGGCGCCGCCTCGGCCGGCGCCGCCGCGCTGACCGCGGCCACCGCGCCCGCGCCGGGCGGCGCCCGGATCACGGTCACCGGCACCGGCAACGTGTCCGGCGTGCCGAACCAGCTGTCCCTGTCGATGGGCGTGCAGACCAGCGCGGGGTCGGTGGGCGCCGCGCTGCGCCAGGCGAACTCGGCGGTGCGGGCGGTCGCGTCCGCGCTGCGCCGCACCGGGGTCGGCGGCGCGGACATCCAGACCTCCGGCCTGTCCATCTACCCGAACTACTCGGGCAGCTCGGCGGCGCCCAGCGGGTACCAGGTCAGCGAGCAGATCACGGTCACGCTGCGCCGCCTGGCCACGGCGGGCAGCCAGATCAGCGCGGCCGCCCGGGCCGGGGGGAACGCGACGGTGATCGACGGGGTGTCGCTCAACCTGTCCGACACGTCCACGCTGCTGGCGGCCGCGCGGGGGAAGGCGGTGGCGGACGCGAAGGCCAAGGCGACGGCCTACGCCCGGGCCCTCGGCCGCCCGCTGGGCCCGGTGGTCAGCATGTCGGAGACGCCGCCCGCGCAGCCGTTCGAGACGGTGCCCCTCGCGGCCACCCCGAGCGCGAACCGCGCCTCCTCGGTCCCGGTCCACCCCGGAACCCAGCAGCTCAGCGTCACCGTCACCGTGGTCTTCGCGCTCGGCTGACGGGGCTCCGGCGCCGGTCCCCGAGAAGCCGTAGTCACCTCGCAGCGGCACCACCTACCGGGCGACATGACCAGCCGGGCGCGCCCGGCTGCCAGACCGGCCGACCGCCAGGGATGCAACCGCTTCGCGCGGGTGATCCGGGGCGGTGCTGGCGCGGGCACCGGGTGACCGGTAGGCTCCCCTTCGTGCGCGGGAACCAGTGGTGGCGCCGCCCCTGAGGCGGTGACTGGTTAGCGCGCGTTTACGACCAGAGGCGATCGCCCGGCAGCGGCGGTCGCTTCTCGCGTCCGGGCACCGGGCCCGAACAGGGGAGAACACGTGGACCCGGCACGACAGGCAGCAGACCAGCGGCGGGCCGAGTGGATCACCGGCGGCGGGGTGCGGGTGACCAGGGCCGAAGAACCGTTCGACGCCGACGACATCGACCAGGTCTGCGCCCGGGTGGACGGCCGGCGCGGGGGAGTGCTCAGCTCCGGCATGGAGTACCCCGGCCGGTACAGCCGCTGGCACCTGGCCTACGTGGACCCCTGCGCGGAGATCGTGGCGCGCGGGCGGGTGATCACGGCCCGCGCGCTCAACGCGCGCGGCGCGGTGCTGCTGCCGGTGCTCGGCGCGGCACTGGCCCGGGCCGGCCAGCCCGCACCGGGGGGCGCCGGCGAGGTCAGCGTCACCATCCCCGAGCCGTCCGGGCTGGTCGCCGAGGAGGACCGGAGCCGGCGCCCGACGGTGTTCTCCGCGATCCGCGAGGTGATCGGCGCCTTTGCCCCCCGTGACGGAGTCACCGGGGGCAAAGGCAAACGGGGAGTTTCAGGGCCGTCGGGGGTCGGGGGGTATCCCCCGGATGGTGCTGTGTCCCCCCTGGCCAGCACTGCCGCGGGCGGCGATCCGCACCTGGGCCTCTACGGCGCGTTCGGCTACGACCTGGCGTTCCAGTTCGAGCCGATCACGCCGCGATTCGGCCGGCCCGCCGGCCAGCGCGACCTGGTGCTGCACCTGCCGGACGAGCTGCACGTGGTGGACCGCAAGCGGGAGACCGCGGTGCGCTACTCCTACGAGTTCACCGTGGACGGCGTGTCCACCCGCGGCCTGCCCCGGGACACGACGGCGTCCGGCGGAACCGGGCAGGGCCCGGCAGGCGTCATGGATGAAGAACTGCCGGAGCGGCCGGAGCCGGGGGCCTACGCGCGGGTGGTGGAGCGGGCCAGGGAGCGGTTCGCCCGCGGCGACCTGTTCGAGGTGGTGCCGAGCCAGGCGTTCCGCGCGCCGTGTGCCTCCGCCGCGGCGTTCTACCAGTTGCTGCGGAGGCGCAACCCGGCGCCGTATGAGTTCTTCTACAACCTCGGCGAGGGGGAGTGCCTGGTCGGCGCCTCCCCGGAGATGTACGTGCGGGTCACCGGGGACCGGGTGGAAACCTGTCCGATCTCCGGGACGATCCGGCGCGGCACCGACCCGCTCGAGGACGCGGAGAACATCCGCGCGCTGCTCAACTCGGCCAAGGAAGAATCCGAGCTGACCATGTGCACCGACGTGGACCGCAACGACAAGTCCCGGGTGTGCGTGCCGGGCAGCGTGCGGGTGATCGGGCGGCGGCAGATCGAGATGTACTCGCGGCTGATCCACACGGTCGACCACATCGAGGGCCGGCTGCGCCCGGGGCTGGACGCGCTGGACGCGTTCCTCACCCACATGTGGGCGGTCACCGTCACCGGCGCGCCGAAGACCTGGGCGATGCAGTTCATCGAGGACCACGAGCGGGCCCCGCGGCGCTGGTACGGCGGGGCGGTCGGGATGATCGGCTTCGACGGCGGCATGAACACCGGCCTGACGCTGCGCACCGCGCACATCGAGAACGGCCTGGCGACGGTGCGGGCCGGGGCGACGCTGCTGTTCGACTCCGACCCGGGCGCCGAGGAGAAGGAGACCGAGCTGAAGGCCCAGGCGCTGCTGGAAACGCTGGCCGAGGCCGCGGCTTCGGCCGCCTTCGATGCAAAACGCCCGGGCGGCGCCACGCCGTCCGTCCCCGCGGCCGGCGGGTTCCCCGGCAAGGGCATGCGGGTGCTGCTCGTGGACCACCAGGACTCGTTCGTGCACACGCTTGCGGGCTACTTCGCCGAACAGGGTGCCCAGGTCACCACGCTGCGCGCCGGGTTCCCGGCCACGGCGCTGGACGGCTACCGGCCCGACCTCGTGGTGCTGTCACCGGGGCCGGGGCGCCCGTCGGACTTCGCCTGCGACGGCCTGCTCACCGAACTCGACGCGCGCCGGCTGCCCGCGTTCGGCGTGTGCCTGGGCCTGCAGGCCATGGTGGAGCACGCCGGCGGGGAGCTGTCGCTGCTGCCCGAGCCGGCCCACGGGAAACCGGGGACGGTGCTGCGGCTCTGCGGGGACGACGACGGGCTGCTGGCCGGGCTGCCGGCCGAGTTCGTGGCCGCTCGGTACCACTCGCTGCACGCGGTGCCGGAACAGGTGAAGGGCGGGTTCACCGTGACCGCGGCGACCCCGGACGGCGCGGTGATGGCGATCGAGGACGCGGCGGCGGGGCGGTGGGGCGTGCAGTTCCACCCGGAGTCGATCCTGACCGCCGCGGGCGGCACCGGCCGCCAGGTGATCGCCAACGTGCTCCGCCTGTGCGCGGCCAGCCAGCGCGTCCCGGCCGGCGGGGGGACCGCCGGGCGGCCCTGAGCCCGTACACCCCGGGCCGCTCTGCAGGCCGGCCTGGGCCCGGCCACCGTGATCATCAGCCGAAGGTGAGCAGGGCCCAGTCGCTGATCGGGCGGTAGCCGAGCCGCTGGTACAGGGTGTTGCTGGTGGGGTTGGCCAGGTCGGCGAACAGCACCGCGCCCTCGGCGCCGTCGTCCAGGGCCGCCTGGGTGACCGCGGCCGTCGCCGCGCCGCCGAAGCCGCGCCCGCGCAGGCCCGGGGGCGTGTAGACCGGGCCGATCCGGGCCTGCCCGGCGGCGGCCCGGTTCCGCCCCGCGAGCGACACCGGCCGGCCGTCGTGCTCCCACAGCACCAGCCCGCGATAGCCGAGCCGGTCGTCCACCATCCGCGCCGACTCGGCCGGCCCGGCCGGCTGCGCCTCCTCCTGGAACGCGTCGAACCAGGCCAGCAGGAGGTCCCGGTCGGCGGCGCCCGCGGTGCGGGGGGTGCCGGGCGGCGGCGGGTCCGGCGGCAGCAGCCGGTCCAGCGCGTACAGCCGCATCCGCATGCCGGGGTGCGCGGCCTCGCCGGTGTGCTGCCGCCAGGAGGCGGCGAACGCCGCCCCCGGGCCGGTCGTGGCGTTGACCCCGGCAACCTGCCGGCCGCGCCCGGCCAATTCGGCCGCCAAGGCGGCGGCCTGCGCCGCGGGCATGGCGGTCAGCACCACCGGGTAGGGCGGCGTGTGCTGGAACGCCCCGGTCACCGTGCCGTCCGGGTCCGCCTGCCAGCCGAACAGCGGGGCGGGACCGCCGAAGGCGCCCGGCCCGCGCGCCCGGATCGTCTCCGCCGCGGTCAGCAGGATCGTGTGCTGCGCGGGGCGGGCTCGCAGGAACCTGCCCGCGGCGTCGAGGTAGGTTTCCAGATCCCCGGTGAGCTGCCAGGCCATGGCCCATCATGAGCGGCCCCGCGGGTGGGCCGCATCCCAATTACGGTGGGGCCTGGGGTGCCCCTGATGGTTTGGCTGGCGAGCCGGCCGGACAGCAGGTCCGGCGATCGGCGAGACTGTGGGGCAGCGTCGACGGGCAGGGAGGCCGGCCGTGGAGTACCGACCGCCGGGGGAGCGGGAGCCCGATTCCCAGTACCGGCAACTGCTGGAACGGATCGTGTCCGCCGGGGTGAGCGTGCCCACCCGGCAGGGGCCCGCGGCGCTGACGCTCATGCAGCAGGCCATGCGGTTCGACCTGGCCAATGGCTTCCCGCTGATCACCGAGCGCAGCCTCAGGTCGTTCTGGCGCAAGTCGATCGGCGAACTGTGCGCGTTCATCAACGGCGCCACCACGCTCGCGGAACTGGCCGGCTTCGGCTGCGACTGGTGGGGGCCGTGGGCCACGCCGGAGAAGACCGGTTCACGGGGGCTGGCGCCGGGGAGCCTCGGCCCCGGGTCCTACGGCGGCGCGTTTCATGACTTCCCCACGATCGAGGGGGGCGGCTTCGACCAGTTCCGGCACCTGGTGGAGCAGCTCACCGAGCTGCCGGGGGACCGGACCCATTTCGTCTCCCCGTGGATCCCGCAGTACCAGGTCCGCGGCGCCGGCAAGACCCCGAGGACCACGATCGCGCCGTGCCACGGCTGGGTGCACGTCCGGGTGCTGGCGGGGGGCCTGCACCTGCACATGTTCCAGCGGTCGGGGGACGTGCCGGTCGGCGTCCCGGCCAACATGATCCAGTACGCGGCGCTGCTGCTGATGCTGGAGCAGCTCACCGGCATCCCGGCCGTCGCGTACTACCACACGATCTCCGACGCGCACGTGTACGAGAACCAGCGGGACGCGGTCGCGGCCATGCTGGCGCGGGAGCCGCGGCGGCTGCCCACGGTGCGGCTCACCGAGGACGGCCGCAAGGTCACCGACATCCACGAGTTCCGCGCCGAGCACTTCGAGGCCAGCGACTACGACCCGCACCCGCCGATCTCCTCCATCCCGGTCTCCCCATGATCGTGTCGCTGGTCGTGGCCGCGTCGGCCAACGAGGTCATCGGCGCCGGCGGCGCGCTGCCCTGGCACCTGCCCGGGGACCTGCGCCGGTTCCGCGAGCTGACCAACGACCACGTGGTGGTCATGGGCCGGCTCACCTACGAATCCATCCTGGACCGGCTCGGGCACCCGCTGACCGGCCGGATCTCCGTCGTGGTGAGCCGGACCCTCGCGGACCCCGGGTACCCGGAGGTCCTGGTGGCCGCCTCGGTCCCGGAGGCGCTGGCGCTGGCCGAGCGGCTCGCCGCGGAGGCGGGGGACACCGAGTTCTTCGTGATCGGCGGGGAGTCGGTGTACCGGGATGCGCTGCCGCGCGCCGACCGCGTGTACCTGACGCGGGTGCACGACGAGGTACCCGGGGACGTGTCGATGCCGGACGGCTGGCTGGCCGGGTTCGAGCTGGCAGCCCGGGACGACGAGGCCGGCGCCGAGGGCCCGCTGCGGTACTCCTTCCTCGACTACCACCGGGCGGCGCGGTGAGCCTGTACTGCTTCGAGAACGTGCGCACCGCCGAACAGCGTGCCGAGATGGCCCGGCTGGACGCCGCCGGGATCTGCCTGTTCTGCCCCGGGCACCTGGCCAGCCACCCGCAGCAGCGGATCCTGCTGTCCACCGAGCACTGGAGCGTCACCCCGAACGCGTTTCCGTACCAGGGAACGAGCCTCCATCTGCTGCTTGTCCCCCACCAGCACGCGACGGACCTGCTAGAACTCAGTGATGAGGTGCGTAGCGACTTCTGGGTGGCGCTCGCCGCCACCGCGAAGGCCCACGGGGTGCGGCACTACGGCCTGGGGGTCCGCAACGGTGACTGCCACTTCACGGGCGCGACCGTCGCCCACGTTCACGCGCACGTGCTGGTGGGCTCGGACGACCCGGGTGCGCCGCCGGTGCGGATGAGGTTCAGCTCCCGGCACTGAGGTTCCCGGGCGGGCACCCGGATTCAGCCCCCGGCGCGGTGTCCACCCAGATCAGGCTGACCCCCTTGGCCCGCAGCGTCTGCTCGCCGTCGAGCACCGAGTACTGGCCCGCGAAGTAGCAGCGCACGAACCCGGCCTCGGCGATGAGCCGGGCGCAGGCCGGGCACGGGAACGTGGTGGTGTACAGGTCGGCGCCGGCCAGGCTGACCCCGTCCCTGGCCGCGCCCGCGATCAGGGCCGCCTCGGCGTGGATGGCCGTGGACAGGTCCGCGCGGACGCCGCGCTCGAACGCGTCCCGTGGATCCCCGCTGAGGTAGGGGGCGTACTCGGTCGGCTGATGGTGGTTCCAGGCGGAGCCGAGCACCCGGCCGTCCCGGGCGGCGACCGCGCCCACCTGGCGCCACCAGTCCGAGCTGTGCCCCGCGAGGGCCTGGGCCAGGCCGAGCAGTTCGCGGGGGAGCTCGGCGGCGGTGATCTCGCCATCGAACTGCACCGGGGAGGCCGCGGTGGCCCAGTCCCGGTCCCAGCGCAGGAACGTCCGGTCGAACACCAGGTCCCGCCCGGCGCGCAGCGCGTACCGGTCCGCGAGGTCCCGCATGATCTCCTCGTCCGGCAGTACCAGCGGGTCGCCGGTGACGGCGGCGGCCAGGTCGCCCGGCTCGACCACGCGGACGCCGGCGGCGGCGCCGGCGAGACGGAGGTATTCGGCGGCCCGCGCCGCGGGCAGCGCCCGGATGTCCTTGGCCAGGCTGGGGTAGCGGCTGGTGAACCCGGCGCCGAGGAGCAGGATCTCCGCGGCGTCGGCGTGCCGCCGCAGGAACGCCTCGTACCCGGCGTGAATCACCGGAAGGTAGAGCAGTACCTGCTTCACGGGGAGGCCGGCGCCTCACCCGGTGGCGGTTCGGGCAGGCCGAGCTGGATCCGGCGGAGCCGGGCCGAGGTGCTCACGGTCGCCATCCGCTCCAGGACCTCCACCCGCCCGCAGTAGTGCTCCTCGAGGTCGGCGATCTCCGCGCGGCTGTAGGTGTCGGCGGTGGCGACCAGCACATCTGGGCGGATGGTCTTGATCAGCCGCCACCGCTCGTCGGCCAGGTGCTTGAGCGTCACCAGCCCCACCCCGCGCTGGTGGGTCACCATGCGGAGCCGCTCCATCTCGGGCACCGCGGGCCGGTGCGGGCCCTTGCGGGCCCGGATCTTCTCGTCGCTGTCCAGCCCGACGATGAGGAAGTCGCCGAAGTGCCGGGCCGCCTCCAGGTACATGGAGTGGCCCTCGTGCAGGATGTCGAAGGAGCCGCTGGTCAGCACGACCTTCAGGCCCAGGGTGCGCAGCGCGCCGACGATGGCGTGGATCCGGTCGTAGTCCGGCACGTAGCGCAGGCCGAAGTTGGACGCGTCGGCGAACAGTCCGCTGTTGACCAGGGCGAGCGACCCGGTCGGGACGGCCGGGCCGGTCCCGTTCCCCCGGGCCGCGGGCGTCTCCTCGTGCGCCGGCGCGCCCTGCGGCCACCTGTTCACGGGGCCGATCATAGCGGCCGGGGGGCGCCGGGCAGCGGGTCTGCGTGCAGGCGCGCCGCGGGAACGGCCGCGGCGGCGAGCGTGACGGCGCTGGCCACCAGCCCGGGGGGCCCGCTGACCACGATGTCCCCGGTCCCGGGCGGGAGGTGCGCGAGGGCCGCCTCGGCCACGGGCCCGGTCAGCCCGCGGTGCCCGGGCTCGTCACAGACCACCGGGACGACGGTCAGCGACGGCCGGGCCGCGGCGAGGCGCCGCAGGTCCGGCAGGTCGTACAGGCCTGCCCTGGTCCGTGCGCCGAAGAAGAGCCGGATGTCCGGCCGCGGGTGCGGGCGGCCCGGGCCGGTGAGCGCTTCGGCGATCGCCTTGACCGGGGCGAGGCCGGTGCCCCCGGCGATTCCCACCACCCGCGGGGACCGGATCACGGCCGCGGTCATGGCGCCCCGGGCCCGGCCGAGCACCAGGGTGTCCCCGGCCCGCGTCTGGTGCACCAGGGCCGCGCTGACCCGGCCGCCGGGCACCGCCCGCACGTGCAACCGGAGCAGCCCGTCCGGTGCCGGGGCGGCGGCGATCGAGTACTCCCGCCACACCCGCGGCCAGCGCGGGACCTGGACGCTGACGTGCTGGCCGGCCAGGTAAGGCAGCGGCTGGTCCGGGCGCAGGGCCAGCACGGCGAGGCCGGGACGGCGCAGGTCGTGCTCGACCACCTCGGCCAGCCACCAGGCCGGTTCGCCCTCGCCGGCCGCGGCGGCCCCGCCGGCCGTCATCGCGGCGGTGATCGCGGCCAGGGCCCGTTCCCAGGCCGCCTGGGTCCGCTCCGACCAGGCGCCCGCGCAGAACACCTGCAGGGCGGCCAGCAGGGCCTCGCAGAACGGCCCGTAGTGCTGCTCGGTCACGCCGAACTTCCGGTGATCGCGCCCCAGGTCGCCGAGCCAGCGGGCCAGCGATCCGGGCTGGTCTAACGACCACGCGCAGCGGGCGAGCGCGCCGAATACCTGTTTGCGGCTTTCGCCGAGAGTGAGCGGAAACATGGGCCGCAGTTCCGGATTGCGCACAAAAAGCGTGGCTAAGAAATGCGCCATGAATCTGTCGGCCTGCGGCTCGATCAGCGCAAGCGACTTGCGCACCAGCCTGGCGTCGGAGCATTCCGCCCGGCTCGGCGCGAACTCCGGCAACCCGGCGAGGCTTCCCGGCAACGCCGCCTCACCAGCAGCTACGTGATAAGCCCGGTCACCGCTGCGCCCGATTGCCATGCGCAGAAGTCTGTCACCGCCCCATGGCCCCGTACAACTAATTCCGGCCGCTTTACCCGGCACTCGTCCAGCCATCAATGAATAGTGGCCAGAGGGGCCACAGCGGTAGGAATCTATATTTCGCATTGCACAATCACGCGCCACAGGGCCTCGTCAGCGGCGGCCATCGCACCGGGCGGGCCACTTACAGCGGCGACTGATAACCGGCGATCCAGTGGGTCTTCAGCCAGAGCAAGGCGCTCGACCAGGCACCGGTGACCTCCAGAACGCCGACCGCGACCAGCATCGCCCCGCCGGCCAGGCTGAACGCCCGCGCGTGCCGCCGGGCGAAGCTGAACGCGGCCACCCCGCGCTCGAACGCCAGCGCCACGATCAGGAACGGGATGCCCAGGCCCAGGCCGTAGGCGAAGGCCAGGATCGCCCCGCGCACGGCGGTGCCCGAGGTCATCGACAGCGTGAGCACGAACGTGAGCGTCGGGCCCACGCACGGGGTCCAGCTCAGGCCGAACAGCACGCCGAGCATCGGCGCCCCGGCCAGGCCGGCCCGGGGGCGCACCGAGGGCCGCAGGATCCGCCCCGTAACCGGGACGCGGTCGAACGCCCCGGAGAACAGCAGCCCCAGCGCGATCGTCAGCGCGCCGAACACCTGGGTCAGCCCCACGCTGTGCCGCTGCAGCAGGGCGCCGAGCCCGCCGAACGCGACTCCCTCGCTGGCGAACACGGCCGAGAAGCCGAGCACGAACAACAGCGTGCCGAGGACCGCGCGGCGCCTGGCCGGCCTGGGCCGCGGCGGGACCGGCGCGCTGGGCGCGACCGTGGTCACCGCGACGCCGCCCGGGGCCTGCGCCGCCCCGCCGCCGGTGCCATCGCCGGGCAGGCTGCCGCCCGGCGGGCCGCCCGCGGGGCGCCCGCCGCCCGGGCCGCCCCCGGCGGCCTGCGCGTCCACGCCGGACATGCCGGTCACGTAGGAGAGGTAGCCGGGGACCAGGGGGAGCACGCAGGGGGACAGGAAGGTCACCGCGCCCGCGGCGGCGGCCACGGGGACGGCGAGCAGCAGCGGCCCGGACAGGATCAGGTGCCCGACCCCGCCGCTCATGCCCTGCCTCCCATGCCCGGTGCGACCCACGCCGTGCCGACCACACTATGCCCGCCGCCCGGCGCCCGCCGGCCTCGCCCCCGCCTCGCGGGGCAGGGGCTCCGCCGGCTCCCGGCAAGGACCGCTGCGCTTGGACCGCTGCGCTTGCCGGGGCGGATGTGACAGGTGTTGCGGTGGTCCTCCAGCGGCGTTCATGGTTACTGGTGCATTACCCACATTCTTTTGTGGGTGCAGTGCCAACAACCACAAAAGGCCGACGTGAGCTGTGCCAGCCCAGCAGGGCGTCCCCCCGGGAACCCCGCCGAGGTTAGCAGTGCCAGCCGGGGGCGTCCCCCGGGAAGCCCTGCTGACCCGCCCGTGCGGCGGGGCCGCTAAGGCGCCTGCGTGCTAGCGGGCGCTTCGTCCTGTCGCGCCGCCGCCGAGGACGTACAGGCCGATCGTCATGCAGAGCAGGGCGGCGCCGGTGAGCAGCGCCATGCCGAGGGACGCGCCGCCGTTGCCGGAGTTCACGAACGACGCGCCGCTGAGCGCCGCACCCGGCGTGCCTCCCGCGCTCTGCACGGCAGCGGAGCCGAACGGGCTGCTCGCCAACGACCAGGAGATCTACACGAGGGCGATGCCGGCGTCCTAGCCGATCCCGGCGTTTCCGGTGGCCGGGCCCGCGCGGGCCCGGCCACCGGGCCGTCTGCTCCACCAAGGCATGGGGCACCTACGCCAGAGCCTGGGGCACCCGCGCCTCGTCGCATGGGCACCAGCCCCGCTCGGGCGGCCCGAGGCCGGCCAGCGCATCCTCGATGGCGCGGTGGAACGTGGGGTAGGCGTAGATCATCTCGCGCAGGCGCCGCACCGGCACCGCGGCGTGCACCGCGACGGCGAGGGCGCCCAGTACCTCGCCGCCCCACGGGCCCGCCGAGGTGGCACCGGCCAGCACCCCCCGGCCGCAGTCCTCGACGAGCTTGATGAACCCGTCGTTGCCCGCCTTGTGGATCCAGCCGCGGGCCGACTCGGGCACCTGGGTCACGCTCGTGCGCACGTCAAGTCCCTGGTCGCGGGCCTGCTGCTCGGTCAGCCCCACCGCGCCGATCTCCGGGTCGGTGAACGTGACGCGGGGCACCGCGTGGTACTCGGCGCGCCGGTCGCCGTCGCCCAGGATGTCGCTGATGACAATGTCCGCCTGGTACATGGAGATATGGGTGAAGCCGCCCTTGCCGGTGACGTCGCCCAGCGCCCACACGCCGGGCGCGGCCCGCATGTGCTCGTCCACCGGGATCGCCTTCAGGCTCTCGTCGATGCCCACCACGCCCGCGCCGACCTCGGCGAGGTCCGTGCGGCGGCCGGTGGCCACCAGCATGGCCGCCGCGGTGAACTCCTCCCCGCCGTCCAGGGTCACGGTGAAGCCGGTGCCGGCGGAGTACCCGGCCCGGGCCGCCGGGCGGCCGGTGCGCACCGTGATGCCGTCGCGCTCGAACACCCGGGCGAGCAGCGCGCCCGCCTCGGGTTCTTCGGGCGGCAGCAAACGGGCCGCGCCCTCGGCGATGCTCACCCGGCTGCCGAACCGCGCGAAGACCTGGGCCAGTTCGGCGCCGATGGCCCCGCCGCCGAGCACCACCAGCGACTCCGGCACCCGCTCGGTCTCGATCGCCTCGTGGTTGGTCCAGAACGGGGTACCGGCCAGGCCCGGGATCGGCGGCACGGCGGGCGCGGTCCCGGTGGCGATGACGATGCCGCGGCGCGCCCGCAGCACCCGTCGCGGGCCGCCGTGGCGGCCCGCGACGGGGGTCACGGTGACCTCCCCCGGGGCGGTGATCCGCCCGTGCCCGCGCACCAGGACCCCGCCCAGGCCGGCGAAGCGCGCGGCCGCCACCGTGTCGTCCCAGTTGTTGGTGGCCTCCTCCCGGATCCGGCGGGCGACCGGTGCCCAGTCGGCATGGACCTCCGCCCGCCCCGCCATGCCCGGGATCCGCAGCCCCTCCGCGAGCAGGTTCCCGCCCCTGATCATCATCTTCGACGGGATGCACCCCCAGTACGGGCACTCGCCGCCGACCAGGTGGCTCTCCACCCCGGCCACCACCAGTCCCGCCGTGGCAAGCGTGCCCGCCGCGTGCTCGCCCCCCGGTCCCATGCCGATGACGACAACGTCGACATCCTGCGCGTCCTCGCTCAAGTTCCCTCCCCGGAGAGGTTCGGCCCGGCGCCCAGGGTACGGCGGCGGGAATGTCGGTGGCGGCAGGTAGGTTTTCAGGACTGACCGGTGACCGACCGACGGACGGGGCGAATTCTCATGATGAGCAGCCGCCCTGACGTGCTGCACCCGTCAGGCCCCACCGGCGGGCCGCCCGCGGAACCGCTGACCGAGAGCGACGCCGAGGAGCATATCCACGGGATCTGCTTCAAGACCGGCCCACCCCGCAAGGTCGGGGTCGAACTGGAATGGCTGGTCCGCGATGGCCAGGACCCCGGGCTGCGCGTGGACCAGCGGCGAGTGGCCGCCGCCCTCGCCGGGCTGGGCGCGCCGGGCGCGCTCCCAGGCGGCGGCCGGCTCACCACGGAGCCCGGCGGGCAGGTGGAGATCAGTTCCGCGCCAGCGGAAGGCCTCGGCCCCTGCGTGGACGTCACCTGCCGCGATCTGTCCACCCTCCGTCAGGCGGTGCTCCCGGCTGGCCTGCGCCTGGCCGGGGCGGGCCTGGACCCGCTGCGCTCGCCCTACCGGGTGCTCGACGTGCCCCGGTACGCGGCGATGGAGGAATTCTTCAACCGGGCCGGCCCGTGGGGCAGGCTGATGATGTGCAGCACCGCGTCGGTGCAGGTCTGCCTGGACGCGGGCGAGCCGGGCACCGGCCCGGCCAGCGTCGGATGGCGGTGGCGCCTGCTGCACGCGCTGGGCCCGGTGTTCGTCGCCGCGTTCGCCAACTCACCGATGCGGGAGGGCCGCCCGACCGGGTGGAAGTCCACCCGCCAGGCCATCTGGGCCCGCCTGGACCCGTGCCGCACCCGCCCCCCGGAGGGCGCGGTGCCCGCGGCGGGCGGCGGCCCCGCCCGGCCACCGGACGCCGACCCCAGCGCCGCGTGGATCGACTACGCCCTGTCCGCCGAGGTCATGTGCGTGCGCCGGCCGGGAGACCAGCCCTGGACGGCGCCCGCGGGGCTGACGTTCCGCGGCTGGCTGCGCGGCGGCGGCGAGCGCCCGCCGACCGTGGAAGACCTGTCCTACCACCTGTCCACGCTGTTCCCGCCGGTCCGCCCGCGCGGCCACCTGGAATACCGGGTGATCGACGCGCAGGCGGGCGACGGGTGGATCGTCCCGGCCGCCGTGGCCACGGCGCTGCTCGACGACGAGGCCGCGTCGCTGCAGGCCATGGACGCCGCCGAGGCCCTCTGGCACGCCGCGGGCACCGCCTGCGGCGGTGACTTCGGCGACGAGGCCGGGGCAGGCGGCGGGGCCGGCTGGGACTGCGGCAGCCCGTGGGAATGGGCGGCGCGGCACGGCCCCACCGACCCGCTCATCGGCGACGTCAGCGTGAGGTGCTTCGAGGCCGCCGACGCCGCGCTGGCCCGCCTGGCCGCGCCGCCATCGGTCAGGGAGGCGGTGGCCGGCTTCGCCGAGCGCTACGTCACCCGGTACCGGTGCCCGGCCGACGACCGCCTCGACGAGGCACGCGCGGCGGCCAGCTCATGAGACGGCCCACACCCCGCGGAAGGAACCAGCCCATGACACCGACCGGCACCGAGGCACTGCGGGACCTGGTCGCCAGGAACCTGGCGGCCGCCCGGGAACGCACGCAGCTGCTGACCGGTTCCGTCGACGACGGCGACCTGGTGCGCCAGCACTCGCCGCTGATGTCACCGCTGGTGTGGGACCTCGCGCACGTCGCCAACCAGGAAGAGCTGTGGCTGCTGCGGGAGGTGGGCGGCCGCGAGCCGATGCACCCCGAGATCGACCCGCTCTACGACGCGTTCGAGCACCCCCGGGCGGAGCGGCCGGCGCTGCCGCTGCTGCCGCCGCGCGAGGCACGCGCCTACGCCCACGAGGTCCGCGGCCGGGTGCTCGACCTGGTGGAGTCGGCCACGTTCACCGGGACGCGGCTGCTCACCGGCGCGTTCGCGTTCGGCATGATCGCCCAGCACGAGCAGCAGCACGGCGAGACCATGCTCATCACCCACCAGCTCCGCAGGGGCGCGCCCGCGCTGACCGCGCCGCCGCCCGCGCCGGCCGCGGACGCGGCGTCGCTGCCGCGCGAGGTGCTCATCCCCGGTGGGCCGTTCACCATGGGCACCTCGGCCGAGCCGTGGGCGCTGGACAACGAGCGCCCGGCGCACACCGTCACGGTGCCCGCCTTCCACCTGGACACCACCCCGGTGACCAACGCCGCCTACGCCGCGTTCATCGGCGACGGCGGTTACGACGACCCGCGCTGGTGGAGCCCGGCGGGCTGGGACCACCGGCAGCGGGCGGGCCTGGTGGCGCCGCTGTACTGGCGCCGGGAGGGCGGCGGCTGGGTGCGGGCCAGGTTCGGGGTCACCGAGCCGGTGCCGCCCGCCGAGCCGGTGATGCACGTGTGCTGGTACGAGGCGGAGGCGTACGCGACGTGGGCCGGCCGCCGGCTGCCGACCGAGGCCGAGTGGGAGAAGGCGGCCCGGCACGACCCGGTCACCGGGCGGTCGCGCCGGTTTCCCTGGGGTGACGAGGACCCCACGCCCGAGCTGGCCAACCTGGGGCAGCGCCACCTGCAGCCGGCCCCCGCGGGCAGCTACCCGCGCGGCGCGAGCCCGGCCGGCGCGCGGCAGCTCATCGGCGACGTGTGGGAGTGGACGGCCAGCGACTTCCTGCCCTACCCGGGGTTTTCCGCCTGGCCGTACCGGGAGTACTCCGAGGTGTTCTTCGGCAGCGAGTACAAGACGCTCCGCGGCGGCGCGTTCGGTGTGGCCCCGGTCGCCTGCCGCGGCACGTTCCGCAACTGGGACTACCCGATCCGCCGGCAAATCTTCGCCGGCTTCCGCACCGCACGCGACGCGGAGCCGCCCACCCACCTCCCCATTCCCCCTTCATCGGGCCCGGGGGCGCACCGCTAGCCCATGTGCCGTCACCTGGCCTACCTCGGCCCGCCCGCGACGCTGCGGGCGCTGCTCACCGACCCGCCGCACGGGCTGGGCACCCAGGCCTGGGCCCCCCGCCACCAGCGCCACGGGACCATGAACGTGGACGGGTTCGGCGTCGGCTGGTACGCCGACGGGGACCCGGTCCCGGCCCGGTACCGGCGGGCCGGCCCGATCTGGGCCGACCCGGGCTTCGCCGACCTGGCCCGGGTCACCCGGAGCCGGGCGGTGCTGGCCGCCGTCCGCTCGGCCACCGAGGGCACCGAGCCCGCGGCGGCGGCCGCGGCCCCGTACTCCTTCGGCCGGTGGCTGTTCAGCCATAACGGGGTCCTGGAGGGCTGGCCGGTGACGACCGGGCCGCTCGCCGCGACGCTGCCCGCCGCCGACCTGCTCGCGCTGGAGGCGCGGTGCGACTCGGCCCTCGCCTGGGCCCTGGTGTCGGCCCGCCTCCGGGCGGGCGCCGGACCGGCGGACGCGCTCGCCGGGGTGATCGGCGCGCTCGCCGAGCACCGTGTCGGCGGCCGGTTCAACTTCCTGCTCACCGACGGCCAGGTGATCGCCGGCACCGCGGCCGGCGACACCCTGTGCTACCGGCTCGCCGGCGGCGGTGTGCTGGTCGCCTCGGAACCGGCGGACGACGGCCCGGGCTGGACACCGGTGCCCGGCCAGAGCGTGCTCACCGCGACCGCCAGCGGCGTGGATGTCCGGCCGCTGGCGCCGCCCGCCCCCGCCCCCGCACCCGCCGGAGAAAGGACGATCACCCCGTGACCGAAGGGACGACCACCCGATGACGCATGCCTCAGGCGCCGGGCCGAACGCCGCGAGGACCCCGGGGGAAGGCAGATAAATGACTTTGCGCGTCGAACGCTGCCTGCCGGACGGCTTCCTCGCCGAGGCGCTGCGCGCGGACGCCCGGGCGGGCCTGTCGGCCACCCCGAAGGTGCTCGCGCCGAAGTGGTTCTACGACGAGCGCGGCAGCGAGCTGTTCGAAAAGATCACCCACCTGGACGAGTACTACCCGACCCGGGCGGAACGGTCCATCCTGCGCGCGGCCGCCGGGCAGATCGCCGCCGCCACCCGCGCCCGCGCCCTGGTGGAACTGGGGGCCGGCGCGGCGGACAAGACCAGGCTGCTGCTCGACGCGCTGGCCGCCGGGGGGACGCTGGCCAGCTTCGTCCCCGTGGACGTGAGCGAGACGGCGCTGATCGAGGCCGCGCGCCGGGTGAACGGGGAGTACGCGGGGATCGCGGTCACCGCGGTCGTGTCCGACTTCGAGGAGCACCTGGGCCTGCCCGGGGGCGACGGCCCCCGGCTGGTGGCATTCCTCGGCGGCACGATCGGCAACCTGCTGCCCCCCCAGCGGGCGGCGTTCCTCGCCTCGCTACGGTCCCGGCTGCGCCCTGGCGATGCGTTCCTGCTCGGCACGGACCTGGTCAAGGACCCCGCGGTGCTGGTCGCCGCCTACGACGACGCGGCCGGGGTGACCGCCGCGTTCAACAAGAACATCCTGTCGGTGCTGAACGCGGGGCTCGGCGCGAACTTCGACCCCGGCCTGTTCGAGCACGTCGCGCTGTGGGATGCCCGCGAGGAGTGGATCGAGATGCGGCTCCGCTCGCTGGAGGCGCAGGTGGTGACCTTGCCGGCGATCGGCCTGGAGGTGACGTTCGCCGCGGGCGAGCAGATGCGGACCGAGGTGTCGGCGAAGTTCCGCCGGGAAGGGGTGGCCGCGGAACTGGCGGGCGCCGGTTTCAGCATGGCCGGATGGTGGACCGACGAGCAGGGCATGTTCGGCGTGTCGCTGTCGGTACCGGCCTGACGGCCGGGGGCGGTTCCGGCCATGGGCTCCGGGGCCTGCCCCGGGGGAGGCGGAATGCTCCCCCGGGCGAGCAGCGGTCAGTGCAGGGCCGGGCCGCGTTCCATCCGCCGGACCCGCGGATCGGCGAGCCGCAGCGCCGTGATCAGCTCGCCGGCGACCCGCTCCGCGGCGATCGCGCCGCAGCTGAACAGGTCCACCGCGATCAGGTTCTCCTCCGGCCAGGTGTGGATGGCCAGGTGCGACTCGGCCAGGATCAGCACCAGGGTGACCGCCCCGTTGGGGAACACCACGTGGCTGGCGTCGAGCACCCTGCCGCCGCCGGCCCGCACCGCGGCGCGCGCGGCCGCGGTCAGCTCCCCGATGTCCGTCACGGGGGACGCGGCGGTGAGCGCGGCGTCCACGGTCCACAGCCGCTTGGCCACGGGAACCGCCGCGGGCGATGAAGGGTGGTGGGCGGGGCGCCGGCCCGGTGCGAGCTTTCCTGGCATGATGGGGGAGGATACCCGCGACCGGCCGTGCGCCGTGAACCGCGCCGCTCCTGGCCGCGAGCGCCGACAACGCAGGAAGCCTGGCGGTTGCGGACTCCGCGGCCAATCCAGGAAACACGGAACTCAGCACTCACACGGAACTCAGCTCCCACAAGAACATTCGCATGGACGTTGACGCAGTCACCGCGGAGGTCGCCGCCGCGGTCGGGCTGGCGGAGGGGCCGGCCGGGGTCGCCGACGTCCTCCGGGTGATCGCCCGCCACGAGCCGGTCCCGGCGCGCGAGCTCGGCCAGCGGGCCGAGCTGCCGGTCCCGATCGTCGCCGCGATCTGCAACGAGCTGCGCAAACGCGGCGTGGTGGACCGGGCCCGCCCGGTGCGGCTGACCCCGGAGGGACGGGCCGGCCTGACCGGGCAGACGGCGCCCGGTGCCGGGCCCGCCGAGATCACCGGCCGCTGCCCGTGCTGCGGTGGCCTGGGCTTTGCCGTCCCGGACGCCGCCGCCGGGCTGACCGGGCCGGTGGAGCGCGCGGCCCGGGCCGTGCCCGCGGCCAGGCTGGACCTGGACCAGACCCACTGCACCGTGGACACCAAGCTGCGCCGGGTGCTGGCGATGCACGAGGCGGGCGCGGTGGCCGGCCGGCGGGTCCTGCTGCTGGGAGACGACGACCTGGTCAGCGTGGCCCTGGCGGTGTTCGCCGGGCACGCCGGGGCGGCCGCCCGGCCGCGCGCCGTCACGGTGCTGGACTGCGACCCGGACCTGGTGCGCTACCTGCGCGCGGAACTGCCCGCCCGCGGCCTCGCGGCGCAGGTCGTCGAGCACGACCTGCGCGATCCGCTGCCGGCCGCGCTGGCCGGCGCGTTCGACGTGGCCTGCACCGACCCGCCGTACACGGTGGCCGGGGCGGAGCTTTTCCTGTCCCGTGCGGTCGCGGCCCTGGCCCCGGGCGCCGGCGGGCACGTGTTCTTCTCGTTCGGGCCGCGCCGGCCCGACGAGACGGTGCGGGCCCAGCGCCTGATGGCGGACATGGGGCTCGCGATCCGCTCGCTGACACCGGGGTTCAACTCCTACACGGGGGCGGGCATCCTGGCGGGCACCAGCCACCTGTACCACCTGCGCACCACGCAGCACAGCCGGCCGGTGGTCACCGGGCGGTTCGACGGCCCGCTGTACTCGGCGCAGACCCGGGCCGCCGCCACCCGGCCGTACCGGTGCGTGGCCTGCGGCGCGGTGCACGAGGTCGGCCCCGGTGCCCGCTGGTCGCAGATCGCCGAGCTGAAGGCGGCCGGCTGCCCCGCCTGCGGCGGCACCGTCCTGCGCCCGCGGCCGCTGCGCGCCAGGCAGGGGCAGGGGGCAGGCCGGCCATGACCGACGGCACCGGCGGGTTCGACGTCCGCGCGGCGCGCGGCGCCGACCTGGACGCCATCGCCGCCTTCGAGGCCGAGATCGCCCGGGCGTCGTTCGGCGACGAGGCGGTCGAGGACCCGGCGCTGCACCGCAGGCGGGTCGCCGCCGCGCTCGGCAAGCCCGGGGAGGTTACCCTGGTCGCGGTGGCGGACGGCGGCGACGGCGCGGACGGCGTGCCGGTGGGCTGGGCCTGGCTGTCCGGGCGGACCAACTCGCTGACCGGCGCCAGGTACGGCAACTTCCGCTCGCTGGCCACCGCCGACGTGCCCGGCCGCGGTGCGGTCGCGGAGCTGCTGATGGCGGCCGTGCTCCGCGCGGCCGGCGAGGCGGGGTACACGCACCTCACCGGCAAGACGCACGCCCGCAACCTGGGCATGCGGGCGCTGTACCGGAAGTACGGCTTCGAGGCCACGCACCTGACCATGGAGTGGCGGCCGGCGGCCCCCGCGGCGGGCGAGCCGGGCAGGGAGGCTGGCCGGTGACCACTGGGGGTACCGCGGTGCCGCGCCTGGTCAAGTGCGTGGTCTGGGACATCGACAACACCCTGCTCGACGGGGTCTACCTGGAGTCGGGAGCCGCCCCGCCGGCCGCGAACCCGGCCACGGCCGCGGCCCTGGCCGACCTCGGCTCCCGCGGCATCCTGCACGCGATCGCGAGCAAGAACCCGCCGGAGGCGGCCGCGCACGCCGCCGCGGTGACCGGCGCAGCCTTCGCGGCCGTGGAGTGCGGGTGGGGCCCCAAGTCCGGCGCGCTGGCCCGGATCGCCGCGGACCTGGCGATCGGCACCGACGCCCTCGCGTTCGTGGACGACGACCCTTACGAGCGCGCCGAGGTCGGCGCCGTGCTCCCCGAGGTGCTCGTGCTCGCCCCGGACGAGGTCGCTGGCGCGGCGCGCTGGCCGGAATTCGGGGCCACCGCGGTGACCGACGAGGCCCGCAGGCGCGGGGAGATGTACGCGGCCCGGCGCCACCGCCAGGCCGCGGCGCAGGCCTTCGGCGGAAGCCGGGAGGAGTTCCTGGCCTCGGCGGGCACCGCGGTGACGATCGCGGCCGCCACGCCGGCGGACGTGCCACGGCTGCACGAGCTGGCCGCGCGCACCCGGCAGTTCAACTCGGCCGGGCGCGCCGTGCCCGCCGGTGAGCTCGCGGCCCTGATCGGCGCGCCCGGCACCGACGTCGTCACCGTGCGGCTCCGCGACGCCTTCGGCGACGACGGCATCGTGGGCGCGTGCGTGACCAGCCACGAGCGCGACGGGAGCTGGGCGGTGCGGCTGCTGATGATGTCCTGCCGCGCGATGGGGCGGGGGGTCATCGGCGGCCTGCTGGCGTGGGTCACCCGGGCGGCGGCCCGGGCGGGCGCGGCCGAGGTGACCGTCCGGTGCGTGCTGAACGAGCGGAACGTGCCGCTGCGCCTCGCGCTGGCCGGGGCCGGCTTCCGCGCCGGGCCGCCCGCCGGCCCGGGGGAGCGGGAACCGGCCGGCGCGGTGTTCCGCAGGGGCACCGGCGCGCCGCTGCCGGTGCTCCCGGCCTGGGTGCGGGGCCCGGGCGAACCGGAGGCCGCGGGCACGGGCGCCGCCCGGCCGGGCGGCACCCGGCCGGGCCCGGGCGGGGCCGCCGAGCCGATCGCCGCGGAACTGCGGCAGATCCTGGCCCGCATCACCGGGCGGGGCGAGCTCGCCGGCCTCCCCGCCGGGGCACCGCTGTTCGGCGACGCGGTCGCGCTCGACTCGCTGACCGGCACGCTGCTGCTGCGCGAGGTCCAGCGCCGCTTCGGCGTGGACGTGGCCGGCACCGACCTGAACCTGGACGCGCTGGCCACCCTGGGCACGCTGGCCGCGTTCATCGCCGGGCAGGGGGGGTCATGACCACGGCATCGGGACGGCCGGGGACGGCCGTCGGCCGCGCCGACGGCACGGCCGACGGCGCGGCCGAGGTGTCCTGGTTCGGCACCGGCGAGATCACCCTCAACCGCTCCGACCTGGCCGAGATGGACGCGCGGGAGAAGGCGCGGGCGGCGGCGTTCGTGTTCCCGGCCGACCGGCACCGGTACCAGGTCGCGCACGTGATGCTGCGCCGGGTGCTGGCCGACCACCTGGGCACCGATCCCAGCCGCCTGCGGTTCGGCCGGCAGAGCTGCCCCACCTGCGGGGGCCCGGCGGGCAAGCCCGTGCTGGCCGGGCTGTACGGTGCGCCGGCCTGGGGGGACACCCCGGGCCCCGACGGCCCTGGAACCCCCCGGGGCGCCGATGGCGCCTGGCCGGCAAGCCGGCAGGCCCCATCGCGCACGGCCGGGGACGGCGGCCTGCCGGGCGACGGGGCCGGGCCCGGCCTGTCGTTCTCGCTGGCCCACTCCGGCGAGGCCGTGGCAATCGCGGTGGCCCGCGGCCCGGTCGGCATCGACGTCGAGCGGGAGGCCGCCGGCTGCGTGTGCTCGCTGGCCTCGGCCATGCACCCGGACGACGCCGCGATGGTCGAAGGGCTGCCGGAGCCGGAGCGCCATCGCGCGGTGATCCGCTGGTGGGTGCGGGCCGAGGCGGTGCTCAAGTGCGCCGGCACCGGCATCGCGCACGGCATGGACGCCTTCCCGGTGCTGTGCGCCCCGGTGCGCAGCCGGGTCCCGCCCGGGCCCCGGCTGCCCCTGGAGCCCGACGTCCCCGGCTGGGCCGCCGCGGCCGGATGCTCGCTCGCGGCCCTGTCCGCGCCCAGGGGCTACCAGGCGGCGCTCGCCCTGCCGGGACTGCGGCTGATCCGGTACCGGTGGGGATCCGGCGGCCCGTGACCGGCCCGTCCCGGCCCCCGCCCGGCGCGCTCGCGCGGGTAGTCTCGCACCTGGACGGAGGTGATGAGCGATGACCCCTGGGCGGGGTGGTGGGGCCGGAACCAACCTTGGGCGGGGAGGTGGGGCCGGAACTAACGGCGTCTATGCGGTGGACGCGTGCCGCACCCCGGTGGGGAAGATCAAGGGCGCGCTCGCCGCCGTCCGCCCCGACCACCTGTCCGCCGGCGTGATCGCCGGGCTGCTGGCCCGCAACCCATGGCTGGACCCGGCGCGGATCGACGACGTGTACTGGGGCGCGGCCAACCAGGCCGGCGAGGACAACAGGAACGCCGCCAGGATGGCGGCGCTGCTGGCCGGGCTCCCGGTGGAGATCCCCGGTGCCACGGTGAACCGGCTGTGCGGCTCGGGGATGGAGGCGATCGCCTGCGCCGCCAGGGCCATCGCGGCCGGTGAGGCCGACGTGTGCGTGGCGGGCGGGGCGGAGTCGATGACCCGCGCGCCGTTCGTGCTGCCGCGGGCCGAGGGCCCGTTCCCGCGGGAGGCGGGCCTTGCGGACACCCGCCTCGGCTGGCGGCTGGTCAGCCCCCGGATGGCCGAGATGTACCCGCCCATCAGCCTGGGCGAGACCGCCGAGAACGTGGCCGGGCGCTACCACGTGACCAGGGAGCGCCAGGATGAGTTCGCGCTGCGCAGCCACCAGCGGGCGGCCGCGGCGCGGGACGCCGGCCGATTCGACGGCGAGATCGTCCCGGTGACCACACCGGCCGGGCAGGTGACCGCCGACGAGGGCATCCGGGACGACCTCACGCTCGCCGAACTGGCGGCCAAGCGGCCCGCCTTCCGCCGCGACGGCACCGTGACCGGGGGGAACTCCTCCCCGCTCAACGACGGGGCGGCGGCGGTGCTGCTGGTGTCCGAGCGCGCGCTGGGCGGTGACGCCCCGGCCCCGCTGGCCCGGTACGCGGGCACCGCCGCGGCGGGCGTGCACCCGGACTACATGGGCATCGGCCCGGTACCTGCGATGGGCAAGGCGCTGGCCAGGGCCGGCTGGCAGACCGACGCGCTGGACCTGATCGAACTCAACGAGGCGTTCGCCGCCCAGGCGGTGGCCGTGGCCGACGAGCTCAAGCTCGACCCCTACCGGCTGAACGTGAACGGCGGCGCGATCGCCATCGGCCACCCGCTCGGCTGCTCCGGCGCCCGGATCACCACCACCCTGCTGCACGAGGTGCGCCGGCGCGGCGCCGGGCGGGCGGCGGCCACCATGTGCATCGGTGTCGGCCAGGGCGTCGCCACCCTGTGGGAAAGCAGCTGAGGCACCCGGTGGAGCCAGCCGGGCGCGGCCCAGGCGCTGGCAGCCTCATCAGGGATCCGGGTGACCGGGTCCTCACCGTGCCCAACGCGATCAGCGTGGCGCGGCTGGCCGGCGTCCCGGTGTTCCTGTGGCTGGTGCTCGGGCCGCACGCGGACTGGTGGGCCGTCGGCCTGCTGATCGTGGCCGGGCTGTCCGACTGGCTGGACGGCAAGCTGGCCCGGGCGTGGAACCAGCAAAGCCGCCTCGGCCAGGTGCTCGACCCGGCCGCCGACCGGCTGTACATCGCGGCGACCCTGGCCGGGCTGGCGATACGCGGCATCATCGGCTGGTGGCTGGTGGCCGTCCTGGTGTCCCGGGAACTGGTGCTCGGGGTGGCCCTGCTCGCGCTGCGGCGGCGCTCCTACGGCCCGCTGCAGGTCAGCTTCCTGGGCAAGGCGGCCACCCTGTGCCTGCTCTACGCGTTCCCGCTGCTGTTCCTCGGCGACCACGGCGGTGCCGCCGCGCTGACCGCCCGGGTGACCGGTTGGGCGTTCGCGATCTGGGGGACCGCCCTCTACTGGTGGGCGGCCGCGCTCTACCTCACCCAGGCGCGGCAGGTCATCGCCGCCAGCGGCCGCCACGAGGCGGCCCGCGGCCAGGGGGCCACGCTGGCCCAGCGCCACCAGCCCGGCGATGATGAGGCATAACGGGCACCGAAGGGAGACACGCGCGCCGTGAAGGCACTGGTGATGGCGGGCGGCGAGGGTACGAGGCTGCGGCCGATGACCGCCAGCCAGCCCAAGCCGCTGCTTCCCGTGGCCAACAAGCCGATCATGGAACACGTGCTGGGCCTGCTGAAGCGGCACGGGTTCAGCGAGACCGTGATCACCGTCCAGTTCTTCGCACCGCTGATCCGCAACTACTTCGGTGACGGCGAAGAGGTCGGGATGGGCCTCCAGTACGCCACCGAGGAGATGCCCCTCGGCACGGCCGGGAGCGTGAAAAACGCCGAGGACGCGCTCCGGTCCGGGCCGTTCCTGGTGATCTCGGGGGACGCGCTGACCGACATCGACCTGTCCGCCCTGGTCGGCTACCACAAGAAGCAGGGCGCCCTGGTGACGGTCGCCCTCGCCCGCGTCCCCAACCCGCTCGAGTTCGGCATCATCATGGCCGACGACGACGGCCGCATCCAGCGCTTCCTGGAGAAGCCCAACTGGGGGCAGGTGTTCTCGGACACCGTCAACACCGGCATCTACGTGATGGAGCCCGAGGTGCTCGCCGAGGTGCCTGCCGGGGAGGCGGTGGACTGGGCCGGTGACGTGTTCCCCAGGCTGGTCAAGGCCGGCGCGCCGCTGCACGGCTGGGTGGCCGAGGGGTACTGGCAGGATGTCGGGACCCACGAGGCCTACCTGAAGGCCCAGGCGGACGTGCTGTCCGGCCAGGTGGAAGCGGAGATCGACGGCTTCGAGGTCGCCCCGGGGGTCTGGGTGGCCGAGGGAGCCGAGGTGGACCCGGAGGCGGTGCTCACCGGGCCGCTGTGCGTCGGGGAGTACGCCAAGGTCGAGGCGGGCGCGGAACTGCGCGAGTTCACCGTGGTGGGCAGCAACGTCGTGGTGAAAGAGGGCGCCTTCCTGCACCGGGCCGTGGTGCACAACAACGTCTACATCGGCCAGGGCGCCACCCTGCGGGGCTGCGTGATCTGCAAGAAGACCGACGTCATGGCCTCCGCCCGGATCGAGGAGGGGGCGATCGTCGGGGACGAGTGCCTGATCGAGCCGGAGGCCTACCTGTCCGCCGGGGTGAAGGTCTACCCGTTCAAGACCATCGAAGCGGGCGCGGTGGTCAACACCAGCGTCATCTGGGAATCCTCCGCGCTGCGCACCCTGTTCGGCCCTCGCGGCGTGTCGGGCCTGGTCAACGTGGAGATCACCCCAGAGCTGTGCGTCCGGCTGGCCAGCGCGTACGCCAGCACGCTGCGCAAGGGCGCGATCGTCACCACATCGCGGGACGTGTCCCGGGCGGCGCGCGCGCTGAAGCGGGCCATCCACGGTGCGCTGAACGCCAGCGCGATCAACGTGGTGGACCTGGAGGCGATGCCGCTGCCGCTGGCCCGGTTCCACACCGGGCGCAGCGACGCCAGCGGCGGCGTCGCGCTGCGCACCACCCCCGGCGACCCGCAGTCGATCGACATCCACTTCTTCGACGAGCGCGGCGCCGACCTGTCCCAGACGGCCTGCCGCAAGCTGGAGCGGGTGTTCTCCCGGCAGGAGTACCGGCGGGCCTTCCCCGGCGAGATCGCCGGCCTGGTCTACCCGCCGCGGCTGGTCGAGTCCTACGCGGCCGAACTGCTGCGCTGCGTGGACATGTCCGGCGTGGCGGACGCCGGGCTCAAGGTGGTGCTGGACTGCGCGGACGGGACCGCCGCGCTGGTGCTGCCGTCGCTGCTCGGGCCGATCGGTGTCGAGGTTCTCACGCTGAACAACCGGCTGAACGAGGAGTCGCCCACCCAGACCCTGGCCGAGCTGCGGGCGGGCATGCAGCGGCTGGCCGAGCAGGTCGCGTCGTCCCGTGCCGCGTTCGGCGTCCGGTTCGACCAGGTCGGCGAGCGCATCCAGCTGGTGGACGACAAGGGGGCGGCGATCAGCGAGGACCGGGCGCTGCTGGTCGTGCTCGACCTCATCGCCGCCGAGCGGCGCACCGGCCGCGTCGCGCTGCCGGTCACCACCACCCGGGTGGCCGAGCAGGTCTGCAAGTTCCACGGCGTCCAGGTGAGCTGGACGCCCACCTCGCTGCGCGGCCTCACGGAGGCCACCACCGCCGATGACGTGATCTTCGGCGCCGACGGGCACGGCGGGTTCGTGGTCCCGGAGTTCAGCCGGACCCTCGACGGCATCGCGGCGTTCACCCGGCTGCTCGGCCTGGTCGCCAGGACCCGGCTGACGCTCAGCCAGATCGACGCGCGCATCCCCAGGGCGCACCTGCTCAAGCGCTCCATGCCCACCCCCTGGGTGGCGAAAGGCAGCGTCATGCGCACGGTGCTGGAGGCGGCCGGGGACCGCACGGTGGACACCACCGACGGGATACGCGTCGTTGAGCCCGACGGCGGCTGGGTGCTGGTGCTGCCCGACCCCGCGGAAGCGGTCACCCACCTGTGGGCCGAGGGCGCCGACGCGTACGCCGCGCAGGACCTGCTCGACCGCTGGGCGGCCATCGCCGGACGGGCGGGCGCGTAGCGCGGCGCCGCCACGGGAACAGCCCGGTGCCCCCGCGGAGTTTGAGGGAGCGGGACGGATCTGCGCGGTCGTGAGACAATCGCACTCTTGCCTGATTGTTCACCGGATGGATCCAGGGGGCGCCGGGAGTACGACGCGGAGGTTGCCATGTGGCTTAGCCGGGGCTGGCGGCGGCGCCGCACCCGCCGGGGCAGAAACGCGTGGCGCATGGACCAAGCACCGGTGTCGCAGGTAGCGTATGCGCACGTACCGGAGTTGACGCCACGAGCCGCCCCGGCGGATGTGGTACCCGCGCCGAGCCCTTGGCCCGCGGAGGAGAGGCTGGACCAAGTGATGCCGAGCGTCTACTGCGCCCGCTGTGGGCGGGCGAGCCCGGAAGGGGCCCGCTTCTGCTCGCACTGCGGCGCGCCGCTCGTGCGCGGCGGGGGAGAGCGGCCCGGCGAGAGCACGTCGACGATCTCGCTGGCCGGCGCCGATCTGGCCGACGCCGACTACGAGGAGCCGGTGGCGGAGGCGGCCGCGACCGAGGCGCTGCCGGTCGGCACCGCCCTGCTGCTGGTGAAACGCGGCCCGAACGCGGGCAGCCGGTTCCTGCTGGACAGCGACCTCACCACGGTGGGGCGCCATCCGGGCAGCGACATCTTCCTCGACGACGTCACGGTGTCCCGGCGACACGCGGAGTTCTACCGGCACGGGTCCGGGTTCGTCGTGCGCGACGTGGGCAGCCTGAACGGCACCTACGTGAACCGCGAGCGGATCGAGGAGACCGCCCTGAACGACGGGGACGAGGTCCAGGTGGGCAAGTTCCGGCTGACCTTCCTTGGCGCCCGGCGCTCGCAGGCAGACCGTGGCGGGGGCGCACAGGTCGGGGCATGAGCGCTGAGCCAGCCCGGGCGTACTTTGGCATCGGCGAGGTGATTGCCCAGCTCCGCGCCGAGTTCCCGGACATCAGCGTCTCCAAGATCCGGTTCCTGGAGGCGGAGGGGCTGATCCAGCCTGCGCGCTCGCCCTCCGGCTACCGCAAGTTCGCCGCGGCGGACGTGGACCGGCTCAGGTACATCCTCACCGCCCAGCGGGACCGGTACCTGCCGCTGCGGGTGATCAAGGACCAGCTCGACGGCGACCAGGCCGTGGCCGGCCCGCTGACCAGGAGCGAACTGCTCGACGCGGCGGGCATCGACGAGCGGAGCCTGGCCGAGCTGGAGGAGTTTGGCCTGGTGCGCCGGTCCGGCCGCCGGTACGCACCGGAGGCGGTCGAGGCGGTGCGCGCCATCACCGCGCTCGGCCGGTACGGGGTCCAGGCCCGGCACCTGCGGGTCCTCCGCGCGTCCGCTGAGCGGGAGACCGCACTGATCGAGCAGGTCGTGGCGCCGATCCTGCGGCAGCGCAGCCCCGGCGCCCGGGACCGGGCCGCCGGATCCGCGCGCGACATCGCGGCGCTCGTGCTCACCGTGCACGCGGCGCTCATCGAGATGACGCTGGCCGACGCCGGTTTCGCCGGTCGCGAACAGGGAGGTTCCGGCCGCTGACGACAGGGCGCGGGCGTGCCCGATGCCCGGGCGGGTGTACTTTGACAGGGGAATCCCTTCAGCAAGGTTCAGGACGGACAGTGCCTGACCAGAGGCGAGGACGGAGCCGCCGTGAGGAAGATGGAGGTCGTCGGCGTCCGGGTCGAGATGCCCACGAACCAGCCCATCGTCCTGCTCAAGGAAACCGAGGGGGACAGGTATCTGCCGATCTGGATCGGCCCGGTGGAGGCTACCGCCATCGCATTTGCCCAGCAGGGCATGGTCCCCGCGCGGCCGCTCACCCACGATCTCTTCCGCGACGTGCTCGAAGCGCTCGGCGTCCAGCTGACCACGGTGAACATCACCGCACTGCGGGACGGGATCTTCTTCGCGGACCTGATCTTCTCCAACGGCAAGGAAGTAAGCGCCCGGCCGTCGGACTCGATCGCGCTTGCGCTGCGGACCGGCGCCTCGATCTTCGCGGCCGAGGAGATCCTGGACGAGGCCGGGGTCGCGATCCCGGACGAGCAAGAAGACGAGGTCGAGAAGTTTCGCGAGTTCCTCGACACGATCAGTCCGGAGGACTTCGGCCGGGCCACGTGACGAAGTCGCGGGGTGAGGCCGAAGTCACCGGGGATCCGGGGGTCGTCCCCGGGCTAGCGCTGTGGCCGGGCCACGTGACGAAGTCGCGGGGTGAGGCCGAAGTGACCGGGGGTCCGGGGGTCGTCCCCGGGCTAGCGCTGTGGCCGGGCCACGTGACGAAGTCGCGGGGTGAGGCCGAAGTGACCGGGGGTCCGGGGGTCGTCCCCGGGCCAGCGCTGTGGCCGGGCCACGTGACGAAGTCGCGGAGTGAGGCCGAAGTGACCGGGGGTCCGGGGGTCGTCCCCGGGCTAGCGCTGTGGCCGGGCCACGTGACGAAGGGCCACGGGGGGTCAGGCGCGACGCGCCGCCCGGGGTCGTTGACGAGCACACTCTGTGCGCCTAGCGTGCAAATCGGGTACCCAGGGTGCTGACTTCCCGGGTCGGAGGCAGGTGTGGCGGTAACCAGAAGTAACGACGGCGAATCGCGCGCACGCGGCGCCGCCATGCAGCACGCCGGTGAGCAGGGCCTGCTATTCGGTGATGAAACCCTCACCGTGCATTCCGACGATGTCGGCTACCGGGGACCCACGGCCTGCGCCGCGGCCGGGATCACCTACCGCCAGCTCGACTACTGGGCCAGGACCGCCCTGGTGGAGCCCAGCGTCCGCGCGGCACACGGTTCCGGGTCCCAGCGCCTCTACAGCTTCCGCGACATCTGCGTGCTCAAGGTCGTCAAGCGCCTCCTCGACACCGGTATCTCGCTCCAGCAGATCCGCGCCGCCGTGACCCAGTTGCGCGACCGTGGCACCGAGGACCTGGCCCGGCTCACCCTGATGAGCGACGGGGTCACCGTGTACGAGTGCACCTCCACCGACGAGGTCGTGGACCTGCTGGCCGGCGGCCAGGGCGTTTTCGGCATCGCGCTCGGGCGGATCTGGAAGGAAGTCGACGGCTCGCTCGCCGAACTCCCCGCCGAACGGGCCGAGAGGGCCCCCGAGGGCGGCACGGCGGACGCGGCGGACAGCCGCGACGAGCTGTCCCTCCGCCGCGCCATGCGCACCGGGGGCTAGGGGCTAAGGCTGCTCGCCGCCATCCGGCGGCTTCGCCGAGGCCAGCCCCCTCAGTCCGCCGCCCTGGCTGCGGGGCGCCTCGTACGCCATGCCGCTGCGCTACCTGGTCACCGGGATGCAGGACGTCATGGCGCGCGGCGAGGGCGCGGGGGCGGCGCTGCCCGCCATCGGCATCCTGGCCGCGCTGACCGCAGTGCTGACGTTCGCCGCGGTCCGGGTGTTCCGCTGGGACGAGGTTTAGGGGTGTCGCTCGGGTAAGCTCGCAGTGCTGGCGACACCGTCCGGGAGAGACCGCGGGCCACGTGCCCGGGGCGCCGAAGGGGCAACCTCCCCGGAACCTCTCAGGCATCAGGGACCGGGCGGGACAGGCGTCTCTGGAGTCCGCTCGGCGAGCGTGGCGACAGAGGGGGAGACCGCGACAGCTGGCTCCCACCCTGGAGGCGCAATGGACTTCGCGTCACGGCACATCGGGCCCACTCCCGCCGAGCAGGAGCGGATGCTCGCCGCGCTCGGCTACGGCTCGCTCGACGAGCTGACCACGGCCGCCCTGCCGCCCGGGCTGGCCGGCGGCGGCCTGGCCGGACTGCCCCCGGCGGCCTCGGAGGCGGAGGCGCAGGCGCGGCTGCGCGCCCTGGCAGCCCAGAACCAGTTGCTGACCTCCATGATCGGCCTGGGCTACTACGGCACCGTGACGCCCGCCGTGATCCGCCGCAACGTGCTGGAGAACCCAGCCTGGTACACGGCCTACACGCCGTACCAGCCGGAGATCTCCCAGGGGCGGCTGGAAGCGCTGCTGAACTTCCAGACCATGGTCGAGGACCTGACCGGGCTGGCCGTGGCCGGCGCCTCCCTGCTCGACGAGGCCACGGCGGCCGCGGAGGCGATGACGCTGGCCCGCCGGGCCGCGCACCAGGGCAGCGTCTTCCTGGCCGACGCACGGTGCCTGCCGCAGACGCTCGCGGTGCTGGCCACCCGTGCGGCGCCGCTCGGCATCGACCTGGTGGTCACCGAGGTGACCGTGCAGGCGGTGGCGGCCCAGGCCGCCGGGGAACTGTTCGGCGTGCTGCTGCCCTACCCGGACGCCACCGGGGAGGTCCGCGACCTGCGCCCGGTGATCGCCGCCGCCAGGGAACGGGGCGCGCTCACCGCGGTCAGCGCCGACCTGCTGGCCCTCACCCTGCTCACGCCCCCCGGCGAACTAGGCGCCGACATCGCGCTCGGCACCACCCAGCGGTTCGGTGTCCCGATGGCTTACGGCGGCCCGCACGCCGCCTACATCGCGGTCCGCGACGGGCTGGCCCGCCAGCTGCCCGGGCGGCTGGTCGGGGTGTCGCTGGACGCCGCGGGGCGGCCCGCCTACCGGCTGGCGCTGCAGGCCAGGGAGCAGCACATCCGCCGGGAGAGGGCGACGAGCAACATCTGCACGGCCCAGGTGCTGCTCGCGGTCATCGCCGGGATGTACGCGACCTACCACGGCCCGGACGGGCTGGCGGCGATCGCCGGCGCGGTGCACCGCAAGGCCGCCGTGCTCGCCGCGTCCCTGCGCGCGGCGGGCTGCGGCGTCGCCCACGGTGAGTTCTTCGACACCGTCGCCGTGACCGGCATCCCCGGCGGTGCCGCCGCGGGCGTGGCCCGGGCCCGCCGCCTCGGCTACAACCTCTACCTGGCCGGGCCGGACACCGTGCAGGCCGCCTGCGACGAGACCACCACCGAGCAGCACCTGCGTGACGTGGTGGCCGCGCTGGCCGACACGGACCCGGCCGGGGTGCGCCTGGCCAACACGGGCGACGCGCTCCCCGCCGCGCTGCGCCGCACCAGCGTGTTCCTCACCCACCCGGTCTTCCGCGAGCACCACAGCGAGACCTCGCTGCTGCGGTACCTGCGCCGGCTGGCCGATTTCGACCTGGCGCTGGACCGGACCATGATCCCGCTGGGGTCGTGCACGATGAAGCTGAACGCGGCCGCGGAGATGGAGCCCATCACGTGGCCGCAGTTCGCCGACCTGCACCCGTTCGCCCCGGCGGACCAGGTCACCGGCTACGCCACGCTGATCGGCGAACTGGGCTCGTGGCTGGCCGAGATCACCGGGTACGCGGCGGTGTCGCTGCAGCCGAACGCCGGCTCGCAGGGCGAGCTGGCCGGGCTGCTGGCCATCCGCGCCTACCACGCCGCCCGCGGAGAGCGGGAGCGGGGCGTCTGCCTGATCCCGGAGTCCGCGCACGGCACCAACGCAGCGAGCGCGGTACTCGCCGGCCTGCGCGTCGTGGTGGTGGCGTGCGGCAAGGACGGCGCGATCGAGCTGCCGGACCTGCACGCGAAGCTGGCCGCGCACCAGGGCAGGGTCGCGGCGATCATGCTGACCTACCCGTCCACCAACGGGGTCTTCGAGGAGACCGTGACCGAGGTCTGCGGCGCGGTGCACGACGCGGGCGGCCAGGTCTACGTGGACGGCGCCAACCTGAACGCGCTGATGGGCCTGGCCAGGCCCGGGCGGTTCGGCGCCGACGTCTCGCACCTGAACCTGCACAAGACGTTCTGCATCCCGCATGGCGGCGGCGGCCCCGGGGTCGGCCCGGTCGCGGTGGGCGCCCACCTCGCCCCGTTCCTGCCCGGCAGCCCGGCTCCCGGTGCGCACGCCGCCGGGCACGCGGGCGGCACCGGGCCGGTCGCCGCGGCGCCGTACGGCTCGGCCGGGATCCTGCCGATCTCCTGGGCCTTCATCGCCATGATGGGCCCGGACGGGCTGCGCCGCGCCAGCCAGGTGGCGATCCTGGCGGCGAACTACATCGCCCGGCGGCTGGACGCGCACTACCCGGTGCTCTACACCGGCAGGAACGGCCTCGTGGCGCACGAGTGCATCATCGACCTGCGGCCGCTCACCAAGCAGACCGGGGTCACGGTGGACGACGTGGCCAAGCGGCTCATCGACTACGGGTTCCACGCGCCCACCATGTCGTTCCCCGTGCCCGGGACGCTGATGATCGAGCCGACCGAGAGCGAGGACCTGGCCGAGATCGACCGGTTCTGCGCGGCGATGGTCGCGATCCGGCAGGAGATCGCCCGGGTCGCCGCCGGCGACTACGACCGGGAGGACAACCCGCTTTCCAACGCGCCGCACACCGCGCCGATGCTGCTCGCCGCCGACTGGAAGCACCCCTACTCGCGCGAGGAGGCCGCCTACCCGCTGGCCGGCGACCAGCGGGGCAAGTACTGGCCCCCGGTGCGCCGGATCGACCAGGCCTACGGCGACCGGAACCTGGTCTGCGCCTGCCCGCCGGTGGAAGCCTTCCAGGACTGAGGCCAGCGGGGGTTCCAAGGGGGGCCGCTCCCCAGGGCAGCACTGTCATGGGCGCCTGCCAAGGTGGCGGTCATGACCGACAGGAGGCACCATGAGTGTCATGCGCGCGCCAGAAGCGTGGGCCGACGACCGGGTCTTCACCGTCGAGGACCTGGAGGACATGCCCGACGACGAGTTTCGTTACGAGTTGGATGACGGGGTACTCATCGTGTCCCCCGCGCCGTCCAATCTGCATCAGCTCGCCGTCACGCGTCTGTCTGCACTGCTCAGCACCGCCTGCCCGGCAGGTTTCATGGTGCTGACCGGCCCGGGCGTAAATATCACCAGGTTCCAGCACCGGGTGCCTGACGTAGCGGTGATCCGGACGGAATCGTTCGAGAAGATGTTCCTGGTCCACCCGCCGGTATTGGCCGTCGAGGTAGCGTCGCCACGCACCAGGCTCTATGACCTCAGCCGGAAGAAGGAGGTCTACGAACGGTTCGGAATCCGGTGCTACTGGATCGTCGAGCCCGGGCCGGAGAAGCCAGGGCTGACCGTGTTCGAACTGCGCCGTGGCCGGTACGCGCAGAGTGCGGAAGTCACCGGCGCGGACAGTCTCGACATCGTCCGGCCGTACCCCGTCACGATCGTGCCGACGGACCTTGTGGCAACGGGTTCTGGGTGACACCTCAGGGCGCCGTGCGCGCATAGAGTTGCTGCCGTGGCTGATCCGCACGGCTACCGGCCGGTCCCGGGCTCGATACCGGAGTCGCCGGGCGTGTACCGGTTCCGTGACAGGCATGGCCGGGTCATCTACGTGGGCAAGGCCAAGAACCTGCGGTCCCGGCTGAACTCCTACTTCGCCGACTTCGCCGGGCTGCACCCGCGCACGCAGGCGATGCTGTCCACCGCGGCGGGCGTGGACTGGACCGTGGTCGGCACCGAGGTGGAGTCCCTGCAGCTCGAATACTCCTGGATCAAGGAATTCAGCCCCCGGTTCAACATCCGGTACCGGGACGACAAGAGCTACCCCTACCTCGCCGTCACGCTGGATGAGAAGTTCCCGCGGGTGATGGTGACCCGGGGCGCCAAGCGGCGCGGCAGCCGCTACTTCGGGCCGTACGCGCACGCCTGGGCGATCCGGGAGACCGTGGACACGCTGCTGCGGGTGTTCCCGGTCCGCACCTGCTCGGCCGGGGTGTTCAAACGGGCCGGGCAGATCGGCCGACCATGCCTGCTCGGGTACATCGGCAAGTGCTCGGCGCCGTGCGTGGGGCGCATCAGCGAGGCGGAGCACCGCAACCTCGCCGACGAGTTCTGCGACTTCATGGCCGGGCAGACGGCCCGGTTCACCAAGCGGCTCGAGGGGCAGATGCGCGAGGCGGCGCAGGCCGAGGAGTACGAGCGCGCCGCGCGGCTGCGGGACGACATCCAGGCGCTGGCCCGGGCGCTGGAGCGGCAGGCCGTGGTGCTCGGCGACGGCACCGACTGCGACGTGATCGCGCTCGCCGAGGACCAGCTCGAAGCGGCGGTGCAGGTGTTCTACGTCCGCGGCGGGCGGGTCCGCGGCCAGCGCGGCTGGGTGGTGGACAAGGTCGAGGACGTCACCGCGGGTGAGCTGGTGGAACAGTTCCTCGGCCAGGTCTACGGCGAGGACGCCGTGGCGGCGCCCGCGGCGGGGAACGCGGCGGGAAGCGCGCGGCGCGGCGCCGCCGGCACCGAACCGCGCCCCGGAGGGGCCCACGGCAGCGTCCCGCGCGAGGTGCTGGTGCCGGTGCTGCCGCCGGCCGCCGCGGCGGTGGAGGAATGGCTGTGCCGCCAGCGGGGTAGCCGGGTGAGCCTGCGCGTGCCACGCCGCGGGGACAAGAAGGCGCTGCTGGAGACCGTGGCGCGCAACGCGGCCGAATCGCTGGCCCAGCACAAGATGCGCCGGGCCAGCGACCTCACCACCCGCAGCCGCGCGCTGCACGAGATCCAGGAGGCGCTCGGGCTGGAGCAGGCGCCGCTGCGGATCGAGTGCTACGACGTGTCCAACCTGCAGGGCACCAACGTCGTCGCGTCCGCGGTGGTGTTCGAGGACGGCCTGGCGCGCAAGAGCGAATACCGCCGGTTCAGCATCAGGGGAACCGGCGGCGAGGGCGACGTCGCCTCGATCCACGAGGTGATCAGCCGGCGCTTCCGGCGGTACCTGGAGCAACGGGAGGCCACCGGCGAGCTGGACACGCTGGGCGACCCGGCCGGCCAGTTTGCCACCCGTGACCCGGGCGGCGGAGACCCGGCCGCCGCCCGGCCCGGGCCACTGGATGAGAGCGGCCGGCCGCGCAAGTTCGCCTACCCGCCGAACCTGGTGGTGGTCGACGGCGGGCCGGCCCAGGTCGAGGCCGCCGTCCGGGCGCTGGACGAGCTGGGCATCGACGACGTCGCGGTCTGCGGGCTGGCGAAACGGCTGGAGGAGGTGTGGCTGCCCGGCGAGGACGCCCCGGTCATCATGCCGCGCAGCAGCGAAGGCCTGTACCTGCTGCAGCGGGTGCGGGACGAGGCGCACCGGTTCGCCATCACTTACCACCGGGCAAAGCGGTCAAAGGCCATGGCGATGAGCGAGCTTGACGGGGTACCGGGACTGGGCCCGGCGCGGCGGGCTACGCTGCTACGGCACTTCGGCTCGGTGCGCAAGCTCGCCGGCGCCACCGAGGGAGAGATTGCAGAACTACCCGGGATTGGCCCGCGCCTGGCCAGTGCGGTGCTGGCGGCGCTGTCACCCGGGCGGGCGAACGGCGAAAAAACCACCGGGGGGACACCATGAGAGACCGTTTGTGGACCACGCGCTGTGTCACGCATCGGCCGGGGCGGACCTGGTGACCAGGCAGGACAAGGCGGCCATGGGGGGGCCGCCGGCCGACATAGTGATCATCACCGGCATGTCTGGCGCCGGGCGGAGCACGACCGCCAAGTCCCTGGAGGACCTGGACTGGTACGTGATCGACAACCTGCCTCCCGGCCTGCTGCCGACCATGGCCGACCTGGCCATGCGGGCCGACCGGACGCTGTCGCGGATCGCCGCGGTCATGGACGTGCGGAGCCGGGCGTTCTCCACGGACCTGGCGTCCAGCATCCGTGAGCTCGGCAGCCGCGGCATCCGGCCGCGGGTGCTGTTCCTCGAGGCCAGCGACGAGACGCTGGTCCGCCGGTTCGAGAACGTGCGCCGGCCGCACCCGCTGCAGGAGGACGGGCGGGTCGTGGACGGGATCGCGGCGGAACGCCAGCTGCTGTCCGGTATCCGCGAGGAGGCGGACCTGGTGCTGGACACCTCCGCGCTGAACGTCCACGAGCTGCGGGCCAAGATGCGGGACTTCTTCGGCACCGGCACCGCCGCCGCCCTGCGGGTCAACGTGGTCTCGTTCGGCTACAAGTACGGCCTGCCGGTGGACGCCGACCTGGTCGCCGACTGCCGGTTCCTGCCCAACCCGCGCTGGGTGGAGGCGCTGGCCCCGCTCACCGGGCAGGACAAGCGGGTCCGCGACTACGTGCTCAAGCAGCCCGGCGCCGAGGAATTCCTGAAGGCGTACACCGAAACGCTGCGGATCATCTTCGACGGCTACGGCCGGCAGGGGAAGCAGTACGTGATGCTGGCGGTGGGCTGCACCGGCGGCAAGCACCGCAGCGTGACCATGGCCGAGGAGCTCGGCATCCGCCTAGAGGAGGCCGGCCTGGGAACCCAGGTGGTGCACCGGGACCTGGGGCGTGAATGACGGGCGGTCTGGTTCCCGTCGTCCCCGCGGTCCGGCCACTCAACCCGAAGGTCGTGGCGCTGGGCGGCGGCCACGGCCTGTTCGCTTCGCTGTCCGCGCTGCGCCGGGTGACCAGGCAGCTGACCGCGATCGTGACGGTCGCCGACGACGGCGGCTCCTCCGGGGTGCTCCGCCGGGACTTCGGCGTGCTGCCGCCCGGGGACCTGCGGATGGCGCTGGCCGCGCTCTGCGGCGACGACCCCTGGGGCACCACCTGGAGCAAGGTGGTGCAGCACCGCTTCGAGGGGCGCGGCGGCCTGGGCGGTCACGCCGTCGGCAACGTGCTGATCGTCGCGCTGTGGGAGCTGCTCGGGGACACGACGGCGGGCCTGGACTGGGTCGGCAGGCTGCTCGGCGCGCACGGGCGGGTGCTGCCGATGGCGTCGGTGCCGCTGGACCTGGTCGCCGAGGTGGAGGGCGCCGACCCGGACCGGCCGGGGGAGATCACCCTGGTCCGCGGGCAGGTCGCCTGCGCGTCCACCACCGGCCGGGTGCGCTCGGTGTCGCTGATCCCCGCGGACCCGCCGGCCTGCCCGCAGGCGATCGCCGCGGTGACCACCGCCGACTGGGTGGTGCTCGGCCCCGGTTCCTGGTTCACCAGCATCCTGCCGCACCTGCTCGTGCCCGAACTGGCCGGGGCGCTGCTGGCCACGCCGGCCCGCCGGGTGGTCGCGCTGAACCTGGTGCCGCAGGCGGGGGAGACCGACGGGTTCTCACCGCACCGGCACCTGGAGGTGCTCGCCGAGCACGCACCGGGCCTGACGGTGGACGTGGTGCTGGCCGACCGCCGGGCGGCCGGGGAACACGCCGCCGAACTGGAGAAGGCCGCGGGCCTGCTCGGTGGTCGGCTGCTGATGACCGACCTGGCGATGCGCGACGGGTCGCACCACGACCCGCGGCGGCTGGCGGGGGCGTTCGCGGAAATCTTCGAGGGGGAGTGACGTAATGGCCATGACCGGGCTGGTCAAGGACGAGCTCAGCAGGGTTGAGGTGCTGAAGCCGTGCTGCCGCAAGGCGGAGGTGTCCACCCTGCTGCGGTTCGCCGGCGGCCTGCACATCGCGGGCGGGCGCATCGTCGTCGAGGCCGAGCTTGACACCGGGGCCGCCGCCCGCCGGCTGCGCAAGGACATCGCGGAGGTGTTCGGGCACACCAGCGACCTGATCGTTGTCGCGCCCGGCGGCCTGCGCAAGGGAAACCGGTACGTCGTGCGGGTGCGCAAGGACGGGGACAGCCTGGCCCGCCAGACCGGCCTGGTGGACAGCCACGGGCGGCCGGTCCGCGGCCTGCCCAGGCACGTGGTGTCCGGCCCGGCCTGCGACTGTGAGGCGGCCTGGCGCGGCGCCTTCCTGGCGCACGGCAGCCTCACCGGCCCGGGCCGGTCGATGGCGCTCGAGGTGACCTGCCCGGGGCCCGAGGCGGCGCTGGCCCTGGCCGGGGCCGCCCGGCGGCTGAAGATCCACGCCAAGGCGCGTGAGGTGCGCGGCGTGGACCGGGTCGTGGTCCGCGACGGCGACGCGATCAGCGCGCTGCTGACCCGGCTCGGCGCGCACGACAGCGTGCTCGCCTGGGAGGAGCGCCGGATGCGGCGCGAGGTCCGGGCCGCGGCGAACCGGCTGGCCAACTTCGACGACGCCAACCTGCGCCGCAGCGCCCGGGCCGCGGTCGCGGCCGGGGCCCGGGTGGAGCGGGCGCTGGAGATACTGGGCGGCGACGCGCCCGAGCACCTGACCGTGGCCGGGGTGCTGCGCATCGAGCACCGCCAGGCCAGCCTGGAGGAGCTGGGCCAGCTCGCGGACCCGCAGCTGACCAAGGACGCCATCGCCGGCCGGATCCGCCGCCTGCTCGCCATGGCCGACAAGCGCGCCCGCGACCTGGGCATCCCCAGCACCGAGGCACAGCTCCCCCCGGACATGCTGCTGCCGTAGAACGCTGGCCGTTCGGTAGGCTCGAATTGCCGCCGAGATCCGCACAGTAACCGAGGAGAAGAACGCCGTGACTATCCGCGTGGGCATCAACGGGTTTGGCCGGATCGGCCGGAACTTCTGGCGCGCCGTCCACGCCGCGCAGGAACACGGGCCGGGCGGTGGCATCGAGATCGTCGCGGCCAACGACCTGACCGACCCGGCCACCAACGCGTACCTGCTGAGGTACGACACGGTGCTGGGCACGCTGGACGTGGACGTGACCACGGACGGCGACATCATCCGGGCCGGCGATCAGGAGATCCGGATCCTCGCCGAACGCGATCCGGCCGCGCTGCCCTGGGGTGAGCTGGGCGTGGACGTGGTCATCGAGTCCACCGGCAGGTTCACCTCGCGGGACGCCGCCGCCGCGCACCTGACCGCTGGCGCGCGGAAGGTGATCATCTCAGCCCCGGCCAAGGGCGAGGACATCACGATCGTGATGGGCGTCAATGACGACAAGTACGACCCGAAGCGGCACGACGTGATCTCGAACGCCTCGTGCACGACGAACTGCGTCGCGCCGATGGCCAAGGTGCTGGCCGACAGCTTCGGCATCGTCAGGGGCCACATGACGACCATCCACGCCTACACGTCCGACCAGGTGCTGCAGGACTTCCAGCACCGCGACCTGCGCCGGGCCCGGGCCGCCGCGCAGAACATCATCCCGACCACCACCGGGGCCGCGAAGGCGACCTCCCTGGTGCTCCCCGAGCTCAAGGGCAGGCTGGACGGGATCTCGATGCGGGTGCCGGTGATCGACGGGTCCGTCACCGACCTGGTCGCACAGCTGCAGCGGGAGGTCACCGTCGCCGAGGTCAACGCGGCGTTCCAGGCCGCCGCCGACGGCCCGCTGAAGAACTACCTGTGCTACTCCACCGACCCGATCGTGTCCTCCGACATCGTCGGCACGCCCTGGTCGTGCACGTTCGACTCCCCGCTCACCATGGCCAACGCCGACCAGGTCAAGATCATCGGCTGGTACGACAACGAGTTCGGCTACTCCAGCCGGCTGGCCGACCTGGCCGTGCTCGTCGGCTCGGGCCTGCGGTGAGCGCTGGGCAGCGTCACCCGGCCCGTTTTCGCTGCGTTACGGACAGCCGCGGGCGATGAAGCACGCCGACGATCTCGACGTCGCGGGCCGGACCGTCCTGGTCAGGTCCGACCTGAACGTGCCCCTGGAGGACAGCGGGGGGTTCCGGGCCATGGGGTCCGGGGGCTCGCCCCCGGGGCCGGAGAGTGCCCCCCCGGGCCAGCACAGGATCACCGACGACGGGCGGATCCGGGCCAGCCTGCCGACGATCCGTGACCTGCTCGCCCGCGAAGCGGCCGTGATCGTGTGCGCGCACCTCGGCCGGCCGAACGGGGACGGCTACGCCGCGCGCGCGGCGGGCGGCCCGTCGCTACGGCCGGTGGCAGGCCGGCTGGCGGAACTGCTCGGGCAGCCGGTCACGCTGGCCGGTGACGTGGCCGGCGAGTCCGCCAGCGTCGTCGCCTCCACGATGGCCGCCGGTGAGGTCGCCATGTGCGAGAACGTGCGCTTCGAGCCCGCGGAGACGAGCAAGGACGGCGAAACACGCGGTGAGCTCGCAGGCCGGCTGGCCGCGCTTGCCGACGTGTACGTGGGGGACGGGTTCGGTGCCATGCACCGCAGGCACGCCAGCGTCTACGACACGCCGCTGCTCATGCCGCACGCGGCGGGGCACCTGGTCCTCGCCGAGGTCGCGGTGCTCCGGCAGCTGACCACCGGGCCGGCCCGGCCGTACGTGGTCGTGCTCGGCGGTGCCAAGGTCTCCGACAAGCTGGCCGTCATCGGCAACCTGGTGCGAATGGCCGACCGGCTGCTGATCTGCGGCGGGATGGCGTACACGTTCCTGGCCGCCCAGGGCTTCAGCGTCGGCGGCTCGCTGCTCGACAACGAGCGGATGGACGCGGTGAAGGCGGCGCTCGCCGAGGCGGCGCAGGCCGGCGTCGAGGTGGTGCTGCCGGTGGACCACGTGGTGGCGGACCGGTTCGCCGCCGACGCCGAGCCCGAGGTCACCCGCGGCCCGGACATCCCGGACGGCAAGATGGGCCTCGACATCGGGCCCGCCACCCGTGAGGAGTTCGCGCGGAAGCTGGCCGACGCGAAGACCGTGTTCTGGAACGGGCCGCCGGGGGTGTTCGAGTTTCCCGCGTTCGCCGCCGGCACGCTCGCGGTCGCTGAGGCGATCAGCCACGTGACCGGGCTGACCGTGGTGGGCGGCGGGGACTCCGCGGCCGCCGTTCGCCAACTTAAACTGCCGGCCGATGCGTTCACGCATATCTCGACCGGGGGTGGCGCGAGCCTGGAATACCTGGAGGGCCGCGAACTGCCGGGCCTGGCGGCGCTGGAGGCCGGCGCGTGAGAGGGCGCGGGCCGCGGGCGCCGGGCCGAACGCCGCGACTACGTCGCGGCGGCCCGGCGCCGAGACTGCGCTGCCTTGGGCCCTCCGGGCCCGATGGGCCTCCCGAAGCCAGCGCTGCGCTTATTGGCGCGCCTTCGGCACGACGTCCCGCGAGGGAGGCAAAGCGTTGAGAATGCCGCTGATCGCCGGCAACTGGAAGATGCACCTGGGCCACCTGGAGGCGCTGGCCCTCGTGCAGAAGCTCGCGTTCGCGCTGCGGCCGCAGGACTACGCCGCCGCCGAGGTGGTGGTGCTGCCGCCGTTCACCGCGCTGCGCAGCGTGCAGACGCTGGTGATGGGGGACAAGCTGGAGATCCGCTACGGCGCCCAGGACGTCTCGCAGCACGACGACGGCGCCTACACCGGTGACGTGTCCGGGTCGATGCTGGCCAAGCTGGGCTGCAGTTACGTGCTCGCCGGGCACTCGGAGCGGCGCCAGTACCACGGGGAGACCAACGACGTGGTGAACGCGAAGGTCAAGGCCGCGCTGAAGTGGGGCCTGGTGCCGATCCTCTGCATCGGCGAGACCGCGGAGATCCGCCAGGCGGGACACCAGATCAGCCACTGTGAGTCGCAAGTGGAGGGGGCGCTGGACGGCCTGGCGAGCGAGCAGGTGGCCGGCCTGGTGATCGCCTACGAGCCGATCTGGGCGATCGGCACCGGCGAGGTGGCCAAGCCGCAGGACGCGCAGGAAGCCGCGGCGGCCATCCGGGACCGGGTTTCCGCGGTTCACGGGCCCGATGCAGCCGCGAATATGCGTATCCTGTATGGCGGGTCGGTTAAGGCCGACAACATCGCAGTGATGATGGCCCAACCAGCCATCGATGGTGCCCTGGTCGGTGGGGCCAGCCTCGACGCCGGTGAGTTCGTGAGAATCTGCCGGTACCGGGAACTGGCCGTGGGTGCCTGAGCACGGTACCCGGAAGGACGAGATCGGCAGTGGTCATCGCAATTTCGGTCGTCCTGATCATCACGAGCCTGCTCATGGTCCTGCTGGTGCTGCTGCACAAGGGCAAGGGCGGCGGGCTGTCGGACCTGTTCGGCGGCGGGGTCTCCTCCTCGCTCGGCTCGTCCTCGGTGGTGGAGCGGAACCTCGACCGGCTCACGATCTTCACCGGGGTGGTCTGGTTCATTTCCATCGTGGCCCTGAATCTGTTGCTCAATCGCTAAGGGTCGTGGCCCAGTCAGGGCCGGGTGAGCGGATTAAGCAAGGGGTGGTCAGTGGGTAGTGGCAATGCCATCCGGGGCAGCCGCGTTGGCGCGGGGCCCATGGGTGAGGCGGAACGTGGCGAGGCGGCACCGCGGATTCGCGTGTCGTTCTGGTGCGCGAACAACCACGAGACGCGGCCGAGCTTCGCGACGGATGCGGCGGTCCCGGAGACCTGGGACTGCCCGCGGTGCGGCTTCCCGGCCGGCCGGGATGAGGCCAACCCCCCTGCCCCGCCCCGGAGCGAGCCCTACAAGACGCACCTGGCGTACGTGAAGGAACGGCGCACCGACTCCGACGGCGCCGCCATCCTGGAAGAAGCACTGAACCGGATCAAGCGCGTGTAACCGACCTTGTCAGTGGGCGAAGCCCTGGCGCTTGCCCTCCGCGACCAGCGGGGGGTTCTGGCCCGGGTGGGCTGCCAGCATCCGCCAATGGTGGTCCAGGTCGGACAGGAACTGGTCGGCCAGGTCCGTGGTGAAGCCGTTGCGCACCACGACCCGCATCACCGCCACGTCGGTGAGGTCTTCCGGGAAGGTGTACGCCGGCACCTGCCAGCCGCGGGTGCGCAACCGCTCGGACAGGTCGAACACCGAGTAGCCGGGCTCCGGGCCGGCCAGCTTGAACGCGAACACTGGCAGGTCGCGGCCCTCGGTGATCAGCTCGAACGGGCCCATCCGGGCGATGCTCCCCGACATGTGCACGGCGACGTCCTGGCACGCCTGCTGCACGCGCTGGTACCCGTAAAAGCCGAGCCGCAGGAAGTTGTAGTACTGGGCGACGACCTGCGCGCCGGGCCGGGAGAAGTTCAGCGCGAACGTCGGCATCTGGCCTCCGAGGTAGTTGACCTTGAAGACCAGGTCCTCGGGCAGGGCGGCGGCCTCCCGCCAGACCACCCAGCCGACCCCCGGGTACACCAGGCCGTACTTGTGGCCCGAGGCGTTGATCGAGGCCACGCGCGGCACCCGGAAGTCCCACTCCAGGTCCTGCTGGATGAACGGCGCGATGAACCCGCCGGACGCGCCGTCCACGTGGACCGGCACATCCGGGCCGCCGCCGGCGGCCAGGCGGTCCAGTGCCGCGCTGATCTCAGCGACCGGCTCGTAACTGCCGTCCATGGTGGAGCCGAGGATCGCGACCACACCGATCGTGTTCTCATCGCACCGGGCCGCCGCCTCCGGGGCGGTGAGGTGGTAGCGGCCGGGCGCCATCGGCACCTTGCGCGGCTCCACCTGCCAGTAGCGGCAGAACTTCTCCCAGCACACCTGCACGTTGCTGCCCATAACTAGATTGGGCGGGGCGGTGGGGTAAGAACTAGCACTGGGCGGGGCGGTGGGGTAAGAACTAGCACTGGGCGGGGCGGTGGGGTCAGAACTAGCACTGGGCGGGGCGGTGGGGTCAGAACTAGCACTGCGCCGGGCGGTGTCCGCCCCCGCGGCGCGGCGCCGATCCCGCCACCGCCACAGCAGCGCCATCCCGGCCAGCATGCAGGCCTCGCTGGACCCGGTGGTGGAGCACCCGGTCGCGTTCATGCACTCGGGGGCGTGCCAGAGGTCGGCAAGGATGTTGACGCACCGCGCCTCCAGCTCCGCGGTCTGCGGGTACTCATCCTTGTCGATCATGTTCTTGTCCAGGCACGCCGACATCAGCCGCTGCGCCTGGGGCTCCATCCAGGTGGTGACGAACGTGGCCAGGTTCAGCCGCGCGTTCCCGTCGAGCAGCAGCTCATCCCGCACCACCTGGGCAGCGGTGTCCGGCAGCATCGGGTGCTTGGGCAGCTGGTGCCGGGGCACCGGCTCCTGGGCAAGCCGGACGTACATGGGATTGATCTCGAATTCGGACGGCTCGCCCGACTGCCGGGCATCGCGGTGCAGGGCCATAACCGTGCATTCTTCCAGGCCCGGGAACCGTGGGCCGACCCACCTGGGAGGATGAGGCCATGAGACTTCCGGTCAGCCCGCCGGTCGCGCCGATGCTCGCCAAGGCGGTCAAACAGATCCCCGAAGGCCCGTACAGCTACGAGCCGAAGTGGGACGGGTTCCGGTCCATCATCTTCCGCGACGGCGGCGAGGTGGAGATAGGCAGCCGTAACGAGCGGCCGATGACCCGGTACTTTCCCGAGCTGGTCAGCCAGGTCATCGGGCAGTTGCCGGAGCGGTGCGTGATCGACGGCGAGATCGTGATCCCCGACGCCGGGGGCGTCCGGCTCGACTTCGAGGCGCTGCTGCAGCGGATCCACCCGGCGGCGAGCCGGGTGAACCTGCTGGCCACCCAGACTCCGGCCCGGTTCGTAGCCTTCGACCTGCTCGCGCTGGGGGACACCGACTACACGCGGCGGCCGTTCAGCGAGCGCCGGGCCGTGCTGGCGGAGGCCCTCGCCGGGGTGCGGGCCCCGCTGCACGTCACGCCCGCCACCACCGACCGGGCGCTCGCCGGGCGGTGGTTCTCCCAGTTCGAGGGCGCCGGGCTGGATGGGCTGATCGCCAAGCCGCTGGACGGCGGGTACGAGCCGGACAAGCGGGTCATGTTCAAGGTCAAGCACGAGCGGACCGCCGATTGCGTGGTGGCAGGCTACCGGACGCACAAGACCAGCGAGCAGGCGATCGGCTCGCTGCTGCTCGGCCTGTACTCCGGCGGCAAGCTGGCCAGCGTGGGCGTGGTCGGCGCGTTCCCCATGGCCCGCCGGCGGGAGCTGTTCACCGAGATGCAGCCGCTCGTCACCACGTTCGAGGGGCACCCGTGGAACTGGGCCAGGCCGGAGGGAGTGGTGGGCACCCCCAGGGAGGCCGAGGTCAGCCGCTGGAACTCGGGCAAGGACCTCTCGTTCGTCCCGCTGCGCCCCGAGCGGGTGGTCGAGGTGCGCTACGACCACATGGAGGGCCGCCGGTTCCGGCACACCACCCAGTTCGTCCGCTGGCGCGAGGACCGGGACCCGCGGTCCTGCACCTACGAGCAGCTCGAGGAGCCGGTCAGCTTCGACCTGGGCGACATCCTGGGGTAACCGGTTACGGGCCGGCCCGCACGTAGCGGCAGATCAGGTACCCCTCGTCGGCCAGCACGTGCGCGAGCCTGAACGGCTCGGTGCCGCCGACGGGCATGGGCAGGCCGCCGGTCACGATCCGGCCCGCGTCCGGGCCGGCCAGCAGCGGGCTGATGGTGAGGCACAGCTCGTCGAGCAGCCCCTCTCCCGCGAGCTGGGCCAGCAGGTGCGGCCCGCCCTCGCAGGAGATCCGCTGGTGCCCGCGCTCGGCCAGCGCGTCCACCGCCGCCATGAGGTCGACGCTGGCCTCGCCCGCCAGGATCACCTCGCCGGTCTGCGCCGCGGCGGCGCGCCGTGCCACCGGGCAGGACTCGGTGGTGATCACGATCGTCCGTGCGTGCGGGGGCGCCTCGGTGAACAGCGGGCCGGTGGTGTCCAGGTCGAGGGCCCGGGTGACCACCGCGATCGGCGCGGAGGGCGTCCGGCCGTCCCGGAGGAAGGCCCAGCGCAGCCCCTCGGACTCCGGCCGCACCGGCCCGTAGTGCTCCGCGCGGGCCGTGCCGGCGCCGACCAGGATCACGTCGGCGTGGGCCCGGAGCAGGGCGAACACCTGCTCGTCGGCCGCACCGGACAGGCCGCCGGAACGGCCGTCCACGGTGGCCGCCCCGTCCATGCTCTCCACCATGTTCGCGCGCACCCAGCGCGCCGGGGGAGCGCCCAGGCCCGGGTAGGCGTACAGCGCGGCGAGGGCGGCGTCGGTGAGGGCGGAACCGCCCGGGTAGACCTGGCGCATCACGCGGTCAATCAGCGCCGGGCGCGGACCGGCGCAGCACGACCATGGAGCGGCCGGTGAGCGTGAGGTGCTCGCCGGCGGCGACCTTGGGCCGGCCCGCCGTGTCCGCGGTGCCGCCCGCTGCGGTGTCCACCACCACCGCCCAGCACTCGCCGTACTTGACGCCGGGCACGGTGAAATCCTGCGCCTGGTGATCCGCGGAGAGCATGATCAGGAACGAGTCGTCGCGGACCGGCTCCCCGTGCGGGCCCGGCTCGGTGATGGCGTCCCCGTTCAGGAAGACCGCCATGGCCGGCCCGGGCGCGCTCCAGTCCTCCTCGCCCATCTCCCGGCCGGCCGGGGTGAGCCAGGCGATGTCCGCCAGGTGCCCGTCGCCGGCGGGCTCGCCGCGGAAGTACCGGCGGCGCCGGAACACCGGATGCTCGCGGCGCAGGGCGGACAGCTTGCGGGTGAAGCCGAGCAGGCCGGCGGCCTGCTCGGCCATGCTCCAGTCCACCCAGGACAGCTCGTTGTCCTGGCAGTAGGCGTTGTTGTTGCCCTGCTGGGTCCGGCCGAGCTCGTCCCCGCCCAGCAGCATCGGGACGCCCTGCGAGCAGAACAGCGTGGTCAGGAAGTTGCGCCGCTGCCTAGCCCGCAGCGCGTTCACCGCAGGGTTTTCCGTCGGCCCTTCCGCCCCGCAGTTCCAGGACCGGTTGTCGTCGGTGCCGTCCCGGTTGTCCTCGCCGTTGGCCTCGTTGTGCTTGCTGTCGTAGGAGACCAGGTCGGTCAGCGTGAAGCCGTCGTGGCAGGTGACGAAGTTGATCGAGGCGACGGGGCGCCGGCCGCTGGTCTCGTACAGGTCGCTGGAGCCCGACAGCCGGGACGCGAACTCCGGCAGCGCCGCGGACTCGCCGCGCCACAGGTCGCGCCCGGTGTCCCGGTACTTGCCGTTCCACTCGCTCCACAGCGGCGGGAAGTTCCCCACCTGGTAGCCGCCCTCGCCCACGTCCCAGGGCTCGGCGATCAGCTTCACCTGGGAGACCACGGGGTCCTGCTGGACCAGGTCGAAGAACGCGGACAGCCGGTCCACGTCGTGCAGTTCCCTGGCGAGCGCCGCCGCGAGGTCGAACCGGAACCCGTCCACGTGCGCCTCGAGGACCCAGTAGCGCAGCGAGTCCATGATCAGCTGCAGGGCGTGCGGCGAGCGCACGTTGAAGCTGTTCCCGCACCCGGTGAAGTCCTGGTAGTAGGCCTTGTCGTCGTCGTTGAGCCGGTAGTACGCGGCGTTGTCGATGCCGCGGAACGACAGCGTCGGGCCGCGATGGTCGCCCTCGGCCGTGTGGTTGTACACCACGTCGAGTATCACCTCGATCCCCGCTTCATGCAGGGCCCGGACCATCGCCTTGAACTCGGCGATCTGCCCGCCGGGCTGGCGGGCGGCGGCGTAGCCGTTGTGCGGGGCGAGGAACGCGATGGTGTTGTAGCCCCAGTAGTTGGACAGGCCCCGCTGCTGCAGCGCGTGCTCGGACACGAACTGGTGCACCGGCATCAGTTCCACGGCGGTCACCCCGAGCCCGGTGAGGTGCTCGATCACCGCGTGGTGGGCCAGCCCGGCGTAGGTGCCGCGCTCCTCGGGGATCAGTTCGGGGTGGCGCTTGGTGAGGCCGCGGACGTGCGCCTCGTAGATCACCGTCTCGTGGTAGGGGATGCGCGGCGGCCGGTCGTCACCCCAGTCGAAGAACGGGTTGATCACCACGTTGACCGGCATGTAGGGGGCACTGTCGGTGGTGTTGGGGGCGTCCGGCTCGTCGAACCGGTACCCGAACACCGCCTCGTTCCAGACGACCTCCCCGTCCACCGCCTTCCCGTAGGGATCGAGCAGCAGCTTCGCCGGGTTGCACCGGTGCCCCCGGGTCGGCTCGTACGGCCCGTGCACCCGGAACCCGTAGCGCTGCCCGGGGACCACGTCGGGGAGGTAGCCGTGCCAGACAAACCCGTCCACCTCGGTCAGCGGGATCCTGGTCTCGGTGCTCCGGCCGCCGTCACCGTCGTCAAACAGGCACAGTTCCACTGCGTCGGCGACCTCGGAGAACACCGCGAAGTTGGTGCCGCCCCCGTCCCAGGTGGCGCCAAGCGGGTACGGCGTGCCCGGCCAGAGGCGCATCATGGACCCCCACCCGCCGGCTCGGCGCGCGCGCGGTCGATGATGGCGGCCAGGTCGAGGCCGGCGGGCAGGGTGCCGAACGGGGCGGCCGGGCCGGCGGGCGCCCGGGCGCCGAAGCGGGACGCGCAGTACGCGTCCGCGACCGCGGTGGGCGCGTGCCGGGCCAGCAGCGCCCCCGCGAGGGTGGCCGCGATCCGCCCGGCCAGCAGCCTGGCCTCGTGCTGCGCCTCCAGCCCCGTGACCCCAGCCAGGCCGGCCACCTGGGCCTTCAGACCGGCCACGGCGCCGTCCAGCGCCGCGTCCGTGCCCGCGGCGGCGCCCAGTTCGGCCATCAGCGCGCCTGCGGCGCCCTCGGTCCTGGCCAGCGCTCTCAGCACGTCGAGGGAGGTCACGCTGCCCGAGCCCTCCCAGATCGAGTTCAGCGGCGCCTCCCGGTAGATACGCGGCAGGCCGGACTCCTCCACGTAGCCGTTGCCGCCGAGGCATTCCAGGGCCTCGGCCGCGTGCGCCGGGAACCGCTTGCACACCCAGTACTTGGCCGCGGGCAGCGCCAGGCGCAGCAGCGCGGCCTCGGCCGCGTCGCCGCGCGCCGCCCGGTCCGCCGCGCCGGCCAGGCGCGCGGCCAGCGCGGTCGCCGCCTGGGACTCCAGGGTCAGGTCGGCGAGGACGTTGGCCATCAGCGGCCACGCCGCGAGTTCTTTGCCGAACGCCTGCCGGTGGCTGGCGTGGTGCACCGCGGCGACCGTGGCTGCCCGCATCCCCGCCGCGCTGCCGATGACGCAGTCCAGCCTGGTCGCGCTGACCATCGCGATGATCGTGGCGATCCCGCGGCCGGGCTCGCCCACCTGCCAGGCGAGCGCGCCGTCGAACTCCACCTCGGCGGAGGCGTTGGACCGGTTGCCGAGCTTGTCCTTGAGCCGTTGCAGGCGCATCCCGTTGCGCGCGCCGTCGGGCAGGACCCGGGGGAGCAGGAAACAGGTGAGCCCGGCCGGGCCCTGGGCGAGCGTGAGGAACAGGTCGCACATCGGCGCGGAGCAGAACCACTTGTGCCCGGTCAGCAGGTGGGCACCGTCGCCGAGGTCGGGGGCCGGCTCGGCGCGGGTGGTGTTCGCGCGGACGTCGGAGCCGCCCTGCTTCTCGGTCATGGCCATCCCGGACAGCAGCCCGCGCTTGCCTTCCGCCGGGCGCAGCCCGGGGTCGTAGGCGCACGCAGTGAGGAGGGGCTCGAACCTGGCCGCCAGCGCCGGAGCGTGCCGCAGCGCAGGCACCGCCGCGTAGGTCATCGAGATGGGGCAGCCGTGCCCCGCCTCGGCCTGCGACCAGACGTAGAACCTGGCCGCCCGGGCCACGTGCGCGCCGGGCCGCGGGTCCGCCCAGGGGGCACCGTGCAGGCCGTGGCTGACCGCGGTGCCCATCAGCGCGTGCCAGGCCGGATGGAACTCGACCTCGTCGATCCGGTTGCCGCGGGCGTCGTGGGTGCGCAGCACCGGCGGGTGCTCGTTGGCCAGCCTCGCCTGCTCGGCGGTCTCCGCCCGCCCGGCCACCAGCCCCAGTTCGTGCAGGCTGCTAACGGCCCAGCCGGCCCCTTCCCGGTCCACGGCCTCCAGCAGCGCAGGGTCTGCCGCCACGTCGTGACCGGCCAGCGGCGGGACTTGGTTGCGGACCTCGTGGGTGACCCGCGGACCCAGGGTCACCACTCCCACCAGCTCCCTAACGATGCAAACCGCATTCGGTCTTTCCGGTGCCCGCCCAGCGGCCGCTGCGCGGGTCCGCGCCCGGCTTGACCGGCAGCGTGCAGGTGGCGCAGCCGATGGACGGGTAACCCTCGTCGACGAGCGGGTTCAGCACTACCCCGTGCTCGGCGATGTAGGCGTCCACCTGCTCCTGGGACCAGCCGGCGATCGGGTTGACCTTGACCATCGCGCGCTTGGCGTCCCATTCGACCACCTTTGTGTCGCTGCGCGCGTCGGTTTCCTCACGCCGCACCCCGGTGATCCACGCGTCATAGGGGTCAAGCGCCCGCTCCAGTGGGACGACTTTGCGCAGGTAGCAGCACAGGTCGGGGTTGCGCCCATACAGCCGCGGGCCGAGTTCGGCGTCCTGCTCGGCCACCGTCCGGGACGGGGTCACGTTGATGAGGTTGATGGGGTAGACCTGCGACACCGCGTCCCGGGTCCCGATCGTCTCGGGAAAGTGGTACCCGGTGTCCAGGAAGATCACGTCGATGCCCGGCTTGACCTCGGCCGCGAGGTGGATGATGACCGCATCGGTCATCGAGGAGGTGATGCAGACGCGCTCGGCGAACGTCTCCACCGCCCACGCGACGATCTCGCGTGCCGGAGCATCAGCCAGATCCTTCGCGGCCTGCGCGGCCTGGGCGGCGAGTGCCTGCCGCCGCGCCGCCTCCTCGGCGTCCCCCGCCGTGTCCTGCTCGGGGTACGTAGGCCTGGTCGCGCTCAATCTCACAGGAAGGCTCCCATCCGGTTAAGCGTAGCCGGTCACGCCCGTACAGCCCCTGCAACCACTTGCCTCGCAGGAAATGTTCCCACGAAGCCCCGCCCGTCCGCGCCCGATGCCGCTCATCGGGAGGTTCTCCAAAAGTCCCGATCCGGGGGCGCGCCCGCCGGCCTGGCGCGGCTAGCCCTGCCGGATCCAGGCCACGTGTGGCTCGGGTGGCTCGCGCGGCGGCTTGTGCTGGCAGTCACACCAGTTACCGCCCGGGCACTCGTCGTGACGCGCGGCCCGGCAGGCAGTGCAAACCATAGTGCCATTATTTAGTGTTCTAGCGCACCGTGGGCCGTCCCTCAGGGCCCAGCTTCCGGGTGGTCCCCCCGGGCCAGCGCTGCGGGCCGCGGCGAAGCTGCCGCCAGGCAGCGAGCGGCATTGGCCGCTGCCGGGGGGTTCCGGGGGGTTCGTCCCCCCGGGCCAGCGCTGCGGGCGGCGGCGAAGCTGCCGCCAGGCAGCGAGCAGCATTGGCCGCTGCCGGGGGGTTCCGGGGGGTTCGTCCCCCCGGGCCAGCGCTGCGGGCGGCGGCGAAGCTGCCGCCAGGCAGCGAGCAGCATTGGCCGCTGCCGGGGGGTTCCGGGGGGTCGTCCCCCCGGGCCAGCGCTGCGGGCGGCGGCGAAGCTGCCGCCAGGCAGCGAGCAGCATTGGCCGCTGCCGGGGGGTTCCGGGGGGTCGTCCCCCCGGGCCAGCACTGCGGGCCACGGCGAAGCTGCCGCCAGGCAGCGAGCAGCATTAGCCGCCACGGATTGGCCGCCAGAATGCCCGTGCAGCGCTCACGCCGCGTTGGCGCGGCGCATCCTGCGGCGCCGTTCGGAGGCCCGCTCCTCCTCATTCAGGCCGCCCCACGTGCCGTACTTTTCTGGCCGGGAAACGGCGTAGTCGAGGCATTCCGCGCGCACCGGGCACGCGGCGCAAACCGTCTTGGCCTTGCGTTCCCGCACTTCACGCTCGGGCTGGCGCTCTCCATCCGGCCCGAAGAAGAGCACGATGTCCTTGCCTCGGCACGCGGCGGCATCTTGCCAGGCCCAACTCGGCCGTGGCGGCATGGCGACCTGCCGACGTACCTCAGACATGAATCGGTCTCCTCAATTCCGTGTGTTCCTCAAGCGCCGTGGTGGGCGGACACGCGGTCTCACGCGTTGTGGCATTTACCCCGTCTATCCGTCCAACGCGCCATGGCGCCCCCGTGTTCCCGCACATACGGATACCCACGTAGCGCTGCGCGCGCCGGGAGATCGGGGGCTATCAAGGCGCCGGACGGAGAGGCAGTTGCGCGCCAGCCGTCCCGACGAAGCCAGCCGGTTCAGCCGAACCGACGCTCAATTGTGCCATCCCCTATCACCGTTCCGCAGCCAGGCGAGAGAATCGGGCAGGCCCAACCGCGATCGCAGCCTTACTGGCTGCCGATAAACGATCACCAACTGGACAAAGGCAAGGGTCGAGGGTCACCATGGGCAGCATGTCAGCGTCGGACGCAGCGCCGTTGCCCCGGCTTGGCGAGGTTTACTTCGACGTCAGGGGCGAGTCCCGCAGCATGCGGCTGAGCTGGTACGCGGACACGGGGGTGGCCGTGTTCAGCATCTGGCAGGGTGGCACCTGCACTGGAACCTTCCGGCTGCCCATCGCCGACCTGCCCCGAATGATCGGGGCGCTACAGCGCGGCCCGCACGGCGATGCGCGCGCCCCCGCGGACCCGTTGGACGGCCCACGGGGGGCGACGGCGCCACGCGGCGGGCCGGGCATACAGGACAGAACGGGCCAGCAGGGCACATCTGGGTACGGACGGGGCCCGGGACCGGGCGTGCACCGCGGCGGCCCGCTGGCCGGCGGCTACCGCGACGAACCCGGCGGGGGCTACCGGGAGGGCCTGGAGGACGACCCACTGGCCGGCGGCTACCGCCGGGCCCCGGCCGCGAGTGGTTACCGGGACGACCCGCCCGGCGGGCACGCGGAGGACCGGCGGGCCAGGAACTACCGCGACGACGCGCTGGCCGGCGGCTACCACCAGGACGACGCGCTGGCCGGCGGCTACGGAGACGACGCGCCGGCCGGCGGAGACCAGGACGATCGGTTCACCCGCCGCTACCAGGACGACCCGCTGGCCGGCGGCTACCACCAGGACGACCCGCTCGGCGGTGACCAGGACGATCGGTTCACCCGCCGCTACCAGGACGACCCGCTGGCCGGCGGCTACCACCAGGACGACGCGCTGGCCGGCGGCTACCGAGA